>Ga0308168_1000040_pt1 | contig 300531 bp, 299 predicted proteins | sample PhyCR2_FD_202133 | JGI IMG/M metagenome (GOLD analysis project Ga0308168, IMG submission 202133) | Phyllosphere microbial communities from UC Gill Tract Community Farm, Albany, California, United States - DLSLRC.R2 | ecosystem: Host-associated > Plants > Phyllosphere > Unclassified | place...
GACGACTTTCCTTTACAATCCAAATCTATTTAACATAAAATTTAACTTTACGCAATATTTATCCTTAACTCGCTGGTTGTATGCATCAATAATTTTTAGAAAGTAAAAAGTAAAAGGGAGATGGAAGATGGAAGGCTGCGAAGGCTGCGAAGGAGTGTGTGGGTTTATATATATATATATATATATGGTGGGTTGGGTGACCCCTGAAAGGATGGGAAACCTTCAAGGTTTTCAAAACCTTGAAGGTTGGGACGGGAAAAAGGCTTTTGTTCTTTATCATCGCAGGACCTACTCCCTAGCCCGGATTGAAGCTTTGTCTGAGCTCATTTCTATTTTTTCAGCGCGGCGGCGGAGCCGCCGCGCTGAAAAAATAGAAATAGCGAGTGCGGAAAGCCGGATTAAGCTTCAAATAAAAAATAAATACTGATTTTCGATGTAATCAAATGGCTCTTGAAGAAAGTTTCAGTGAGGGAGGGAAAGTGGGAGGATGCTTAAGGGTGAAGCGTTAAAGAAGGTAGAAAACTTGTGAATTGCCAATTAAAAAGCGGGCTTCAGACTTAGGCAAGCTAAGCCTGAGAATATGAAATAGTTTAAGCATGGCATCAAAAAAAGCAAAGTTTTCACTCTGCTTTTTGCTTATTATAAATAATACTGAGAAATTCGGCATAAGATTTTTCGAGCCCTATGATATCTCCGCTTTTTAAATTAAGTCCTCCGACTCCTGTATCATCCGATTTTATTTTTGTTGCTGAAACTTGAAAGTACTGATTAGAGCTGTTTTCTTTCGGCTGAAATTTTATGGTGGAGCCCAACAGTTTTTTGGTTGAAATAGTATAAACTTCTCCCGGTATGATTTGTATTGTCACATATGACCTGGGCTGAATAATATAATCACCTTTGTTTATGGCAATCTTTTGATCTTTTTCTGAAGAGGCAAATAAATAGAGATTTCCTGTCTGATTCAGTAATTTATATTTCGGAAGATAAAATAAAGCCAATCTGTAATTGGCAGGATTGAAGTTTTGTAGAGAACCGTCAACATTTTCAAAAGGTTTTAATGCGAAAGTATTGGCTCCGATTTCTTTTGCTTTTTTATAAATCAATGAAAAAATTTCGGCATCATTTTTTGAAAAGCCCTGAACTTCGATTTCTCCGAGATATTCCGCATCTTTTTTTTCTTCATCAATTTTATATAAAAACTTTTCTGTGTTTTCATGTGTCTTTTCAACTTTCGTTAAGAATATATTTTGGGCATAGAAAATGTGAGCAACAAATACAGAGACTGCAAATATTATTTTTTTCATTCGATATATATTATTGTGTAAGAATATTCAGACATTCTTCAAGACTATTCTCCCAATATCTGGGCTCAATTTTATAGATCTGCTCTATCTTATCCAAACACATGGTACTTCTTTTCGGTCTTTTAGCCGGAGTAGGATATTGTTCGGTGGTTAATGCATTGAGCTTGATTGATGATTTTGAAAGCTCAGCTATTTTCTTTGCGAATTCAAACCAACTCGTTTCCGGATAGTTTGAGAAATGAAAAACTCCATAAGTTTTTTGAGGCGCTTCAATGATTTTCATAATGGCTTCAGCAAGATCACTGGCATTAGTTGGCTGCCCAAACTGATCGGCCACAATTCCTAATTCTTCTTTTTGCGAAAACAAATGAAGCATGGTTTTTACAAAATTTTTATTGAATTCCGAATAAAGCCATGATGTCCTTAGAATGATTGATTTCGGATTTGCTTCTAAAGCAAGTTCTTCACCTTTTAATTTTGATTCTCCGTAGACGCCTATCGGATTAGTAAAGTCGTCTTCGGAATAGCAAAGATTGGTTTCACCGTCGAAGACGTAATCTGTGGAAACATGGATAAATATTGCATTGTGTTCTTTACAGGCTTGTGCAAGATGAGCAACTCCGTCAGCATTTACCGCAAATGCTTTTTCTTTTTCTTTTTCCGCAAGGTCTACCGCTGTAAAAGCTGATGCATTGATACAGTAATCTGGTTTGTTATCATAAAAAAATGAAGCTATCCTATCTTCGTCTGTGATATCCAGCGTCTGAGAATCTGTAAAAATGAATTCGTAATCCAATTCAAAATCAGGAGCGATTTTTCTGATACAATTTCCCAGCTGTCCGTTTGCTCCTACTATCAATATTTTTTTCATTATGAATTTTTTGCGTTCTGCGACCTTAAAAATTTAACTCTTGACTGAAAATCCTTCTGTTCTAAATCTACATAAAATTTATTGAACGTTTCCTTAATCTCTTCAGGATGTACTTCCGATTTTCTTGTTTTCACATTGAAATAAATTACGGTAACCCATAATACGGCATGAATGGTTTTTTCGTCTAAACTTTTCATAAGAATTTCAACTTTTGCCGTTCTGTCCTGAACTTCTATGGTTTTACTGCTGATGATGACCGAAGTATTGTATCTGACTTCCTTTATATAAGCAATCTCGTTCTGAATGGCAATCCAGGTACAGCCCGTAAGTTTCGTATATTCTTCATAAGTAAAACCATAGAATGTTTCTACGTGGTCTTCCCTGGCATTGAACATATAGTCCAGATATTTTACATTATTTAAATGACCAATCGGATCACAATCACTAAACCTCACCTTTACCGTAGTTGATACTTCTTTTTCCATGCTGCAAAAATAAAAAAACCACCCCGATGAGAGATGGTTTTTTATAAATGTTTTTAAATATCTGATAAATTATTGAACACCCAGTTCTTTCTTTACGGCAGCAGTAGCATCGGGACCTCCTTTGAACACGAAGGCAGAAGAGTTTGCATCCATGATATAATCATATCCGTTTGCTTTAGCAACTTTGGAAACAGCATCATTCAGTTTTTTCTCGATAGGCTCGTAAGCAGCGTCTTGTCTTGCTACAAAATCTTTTTGAGCTTTATCATTCATTTCCTGAATTTCCTGCTGCATTTTTGCTAATTCAGCTTCTCTTGCTTTGTTTTCTTCAGCTGTTTTTTTAGGAGCTTCTTCTGTATATTGCTTTAACTTAGCTTGTCCTGCATCTGCCTTTTTCTTAATTTCAGCTTGTTTTGTATCTAAGAAGGCTTTAAGATCAGTATCTGCTTTTTTCTTTTCAGGCATTACATTAAGAACACCTATAACGTCTAAAGTTGCAATTTTTTGAGCTTTTGCCATACCTACCGATACAACCATCATTACCGCTGCAAATAATACACTTAATTTTTTCATAATTGGTAAATAAATAATTTAATTTGTTTTTAGATCTGTAAATTTAATAAAAGTTAAACTTTTATTTTCGGGTTTTAGTTTTTTCTTTTTTATCGGTATCTTTTAATAAGATATCAAGTACTTTGTCTGAATAATCGAATCTTTTCTGTAAAAAAAGTACGTTATTGCTGGTTTTATCAATCACAATACCAATTCCGTTTTTCTCGGCCATTGTTTTGATTGCGCCCCAGATTTGGTCCTGAAACGGCTGAACAAGGTTGGTTCTCAGCTTTTTAATTTCGCCGGTAGCCCCGAAACGTAAACTTGTAGTGGTTTTGATATTTTTTTCCAAGTCCATCACCTCTTTTTCTCTAAGCTTGAGCTGATCTCCTATTAAAAGCACTTTCTCACTTTCAAAGGCAGATCTTTTACGTTCGTATTCCGACTGCAGGTTTTGAAGTTCCGACTGCCACGTGTCAATCTGGGCATTCAGTCTTGCTTCAGCTTCTTTATATTGAGGCATTTTATTGAGGATATAATCTGTATCCACAACACCTACTTTTTGAGCATTGCTTAAGCCGAAAAGCAAAAATAAGAAGAATGAGAAAACAATTTTAAAATTTTTCATATGATGAATTATAAAGATTGGTTCATCAGGAAGTGTGTCTTCCATCCGGAAGGATCTGTTCCTGAAACTGTTTTATCGAACCCATAGGCGAAGTCGAACCCAATCAAGCCAAATGCTCCCATATAAACCCTTACCCCTATACCTACTGATCTTTTCAGCTGGAACGGATTGTAGCTTCCCCATGAATTCCAAACGTTACCTCCTTCCGCGAATGTAAGTGCATAAATTTTTGCAGTCTGGTTCAATGAAATCGGGTATCTTAATTCTAACGTAAACCTGTTATAAATAGTACCTCCACCTGTTGGAGTAATATCTTCAGAAGTTCCTCCGTATGTAGACGCATTTTCATATCCTCTTAGCGGAATCAATTCTCTACCGTCAAAACGGCCTCCGAAAAGTCCCGTACCTCCCACGTAGAATCTTTCAAACGGCGGTGCTCCCAATTCTTTGTTGTATCCATCCATGAAGCCCATTTCAGCGGAAGATCTCAACACAAGTTTTCCGGCAATTTCGTTGTAGACATCGGCTTTAAATTTCACTTTATAAAACTCCATCCATTTATACTTTTCCGTAGGAGCCAGTGTAGAATAATCTTTATTACTGAATAATGAATATGGCGGCGTGAATTTTACCGAAAGATCAAGGTTTGATCCTACCGTAGGGAAAATAGGATCTATCCCGGCAGAGTTTCTGCTAAGTCCTAAGTTTATACTAAAGTTATTGGCGGTACCGTAATATTCCGTAGTTCCTCCGAAATCGAAAGGATAGTTGTTAAAATCATATTTCTGAAACTGAAGCCCGGTATAAAGCGAGAAATAATCATCCGGCCATTTCAGTAATCTGTTTAACCCTACTGAAGCGGAGAAAATATTTAATTTCTGAGCTGACCCATAAGCATCCGAATATCTAACTCTTGAGTTATTGAGACTCACAGATAGTGCGGTAGGTCTTGTTCCGAATAACCAAGGTTCTGTAAAACCGATACTGTAATTCTGGAAATATTGTCCTGCCTGAGCCTGAAGAGACAACGTCTGGCCATCCCCCTGCGGTACAGGTTTAAAATCTTTAAATTTAAGAAAGTTCTTCAGGGAGAAGTTGTTAAATGTCAACCCTAAGGTACCGATAAAGCTATTACCTCCGTAACCTGCCTGTAACTGAACCTGGGAAGACCCTTTTTCAACGAGTTTCCAATTGATATCCACGGTATTATCCTGCTGATTCGGCTGGATATCCTGTCCTACCTGCTGCGGATCAAAAAACTGCATACCTGCAAGATCAAAATACGTTCTCTTGATATCACTTTTAGCAAAGAGATTTCCCGGTTTGGTTCTTAAAGCTCTTAAAATAACGTGATCATGAGTGGTTGTATTCCCTTCCCAAGTTACTCTGTTCCATGTTGCTTTTTCTCCTTCGTTGATACGAATTTCAAGGTTGATTTTGTCTCCGTCTACTGATTTCTCAACAGGCATTACATTTGAGAAAAGGTAACCGTTGTTCATGTAGACCGACTTAATATCGGAATCATCTTCTTTACCGCCGTCTTCTCCAACTTTTTTGTTGAACCCTACGGCATCGTAAATATCTCCTTTTTTATATCCCAAGAGTCTTTGTAAGTAATCGGTAGAGTAAACGGTATTCCCGGTAAATGTAACATCTCCGATGTAATACTGCTTGCCTTCGTTAAGCTTTACATTGATCTCATAATTATTTCTTTTGTTTCTCCATACAGAATCTGAAAGAACTTTTGCATCTCTGTAACCTAATGAGTTATAGTAACTAATAAGGTTTTGTTTGTCTTCCTGGTATTTTTCTTCAATAAATTTTGAAGATTTCAGAATCCCTCCGATTCCGAATCTTTTCTGTTTGGTTTCTTTGAATGCTTTTTTCCTAAGTTTTCTGTCAGATACAGCTGTATTTCCTTCAAACTCGATATGATCGATCTTGATTCTTTTTCCTTTATCTACATTGATTGTCCAGTCTACAAGATTAGGATCTCCTGCATTTACTTTATCCTGAATGGTGATTTTTGCATCGGCATATCCTTTTTTGATAAAATCTTTAGGAACATTGGTTTTAAGACTTGACACCAAGTTTTGAGTGATTTTGGTTCCCGGCTTCAGGTTGTTGTCTTTAGCCAACTTTTCGTTTTTGGATTTCCCGATCCCTTTTCCTGTAAATTTCACTTCTCCCAGATCTTTAAGATCCTGAAGATAGAATTTAAGGATAATGGTTTCTCCTTCAATACTCTGCACGTACACTTCAACTTCGGAAAAAGATTGTGTATCCCAAAGTTTTTTTACTGCATTACTGATTTTCTGTCCCGGAATGTCTACCGTCTCACCTTTCGATAATCCTGTAAATCTAAGGATTTGAGCTGGTGTATATTTTTTAACCCCATCTACAACGATGTCTTTTAATGTGTATGTTCCTGCCTGGTTTCCTGCCTGTACAGATGTATTTACCTGTGTGCTGTCCTGTGGCGTAACCTGTCCATAGAAATGTGCAGAAGCAACAAACATAATGATGGGTAATAGTCTAAACTTCATTTTATCGTAGTCTTTCTTGTCTTAAATTTTACTGGATTTTTATTTGTTCCCCGGTCTTTCCGAATCTTCTTTCTTTGTTTTGATAATCAACAATACACTGAAAGAAAATATCTTTCGTAAAGTCCGGCCACAGAACATCTAAAAACTGCAGTTCTGCATAGGCGATCTGCCAAAGTAGGAAATTACTGATTCTGATTTCGCCACTGGTCCTTATCAAAAGGTCTACAGGTGGAAAATCTTTGGTGTAGAGATAGCTTTCAAATAATTTTTCATCAATATCCGCTGCATCTATTTTCCCCTCTTTTACATCTTCACTTATGTTTTTTACGGCATTTAGTATTTCATTTTGTGAGCCATAGCTGATGGCAAGTACCAAATTACCTTTTGTATTTTCTCTTGTAAGTTCTACCACACGATTCAGCTGATCTTTTACGAGCGGAGGAAGCTTTTCTAAATTACCGATCACATGCATTCTTAAACCCTTGCTGAAAATCTCCTCTGCCTCGAGCAATAAAGTTTCTACAAGTAAATTCATCAATGTATTTACTTCTTCTGCAGGACGGTTCCAGTTTTCCGAAGAAAAGGTATAAAGCGTTAAGTACGGAATGTTTATTTCATTACATGCATTAATGGCATTTCTTACTGCATTAATGGCATTTCTGTGGCCGAATGTTCTTTCTTCGCCACGGGATTTTGCCCATCTTCCATTACCATCCATGATAACCGCAACATGCTTTGGTAAATTATCAGGATCTATTTTATCTTTTATTAACGACATATTAATCACAATAACACGGAGGTCTTCCGAACGAATAAGTCAAGCCTAAACTTACCGTATTCATCCAATCTTTAGACCTCTGATCTCCAATATTTCTTTGTCCTAAAAAGGCAGCTTCCCTTTCCTTAGATACTACATAGTAAGCATCAGTCTGAAGAAGTGATCCTCCTGTAACCGGGCTTAAGATATCTCCATTATAGGTGGAGACTACATCTTTGGATAGAATTTTGCTATAATCAAGCTGATCTGTCAGTGTATATCTGAATGTTGCTTCAGCAAAAATGGCCCAGTTATAATTAAATTTATATTTTAAACCTACTCCAAAAGGAATATGCATGGTTGTTTTTGTTCCTGTAGAGTATTCGGCAGTTGTTGTAAAATCGAGCTCATTAATCGGAGCTTGTGCAACACCGTCTGCATCTCTTCTGAAATCGTTAACAAGCGTAGCTTTCGGCGCATCAAACATTAAAGCTCCTACCCCACCGAAAATGTATGGGCTTACCATACCTTTCTGTTCGTTATTTACCGGAAAAAAATTATATTCGAAAACAAGACTTGCTTCATACACATTGTTTTTCCCGAATGAGTTCCTGTTTTGCCTGTATTCTTCTTTCGCAACTTTGTCATTGAACTGAATCTGGTTGTACCCAAGGTCCAATCTTACTGTTTGATGAGGATTAAAATTAAATCTATATAAAATCCCCCCATAAAACGGAACTCCCCAATCCGATGCTTTACTTAAATCCAATGGCTTTTGTAAAATATAATTCGTTCTCCCTATATCCCCAACTAGGTTACTCATACCTAGACGAACTCCCAGTTCGTTTCTTTGTGCTTTAACACTTACCACAGTTCCTAGGGCGGCAAGGAAGCTAAACAATAATTTTCTATTCATAAAAGAATATGGATTTATGGTTATTTTAAAATTTAATTTTTGCAAATATAAAACATTTTTATATTAATGATAATCTTAATGTTTAGTTAAAAATAAACAAAAAAACATAATTTGTTATAAAGTAAACGATAAAGTAGACAAATTATTCTTTTTTTATCAGATACTAAATTACAACTGTATGATAAACCCTCATTAAATGAGGGCTTAAAAGTATTATTTTTTATTGAATATTTCCCGTACTTTATTTCTAATTCTTATTAACAATGGTTCTTTATAGTTTTTATCTTCATCAAAATAGCCATAACCATAGCCGTAGCCGTACCCATAACCGTACCCGTAGCCATATCCCTGCTTCGTATTGTAATCATTATAAACCAGCCCAAGATTGCCAGTTTCTCCATTATGATACTTTTCGGTAATCATTTTGACCATATATTTTTCCGTGTATTCATGACGGACTACATAGATATTCGCATCTGAATATTTCATCAGTTCATAAGAATCTGCAACCAAACCTACCGGCGGCGAATCAATAATGATAAAATCGTACATATCCTTCAGGTTCTGTATAAAGCTGATATTCTTTTCACTCATCAGCAATTCTGAGGGATTAGGAGGGATTGGTCCTGAGGTAGCTACATCAAGGTTGGGGATTCTCGTTTTATTAATAATCTGGTTTATTTCTACCTCACCGGTAAGATAGTTTGAGATGCCGTATTTGTTATCAATTCTAAAATCACCAAAAATTTTCGGCTTCCTGAGATCCATCCCGAGAAGAATTGTTTTTTTATCACTCAACCCTAATACGGAAGCAAGGTTGATTGAAATATAGGTTTTACCTTCACCACCGATGGATGATGTTACCAGTATTACTTTACTTCTACTATCATTTCCCGATAAAAATCTCATATTGGCCCTGATTCCCCTGAATGCTTCTGACACTGAAGATTTCGGCTGGTCCAGAACAGTGAGCATGGTTTCATTGGTATTATTGCCAATTACGCCGAGAAGAGGGATTCTTGTAGCATTCAGCAGCTCTTTAATATTTCTGATTTTGGTATCTAATACCACTCCACTAAGAATGAACAGTATCGGAAGAATCAAAAGTCCGCCGATAATGCCGGCTTTTACTGCTTTCACATTAGGCGCTATAGGCGGTTGCCCTATATTCTTTGCAGGATCTATTACACTGATATCGGATTGGTTTCCGGCTATTTTTAATTGCGTTTCGTTCTGCCTGCTCAGGAGGCTGTTGTACGTCGCTTCTATCATATTGTATCCCCGTTCGGCATCAAGGTATTTTCTTTCTTTTTCAGGATAGGTATCAAGATCAGAATTTGCTTCCGCTACTTTTCGGTTAATTTTTCCGATTTCTTCCAAGTATCCGGCGTAATAATTTCTGAGAATTCCAGAGGAATTGGTTTGTGCATCCCTAATCAATTTGTTGATCTCAACCATAGGCTCGGAATTCGGCTTGTAAATAAGCGCCATTTCGCGTCTTTTAAGATATAAGTCTTTAAGTTCGGAAACCGTTGCCGTAAAAATACCATCCTGGAAACCTGCTGCTGTTGTACTGATCATTTTATCAAAATTCTGTGAAGCGAGGGTATATTTTATTTTATCCAGGGAATTGATCTTGCTTTCAATATCTGCTTTTTTGGATTCGAGCTCTTTAATATTGTTGAGAGATTTTTCATCTCTGTCTTTAATATCATAGAGCTTGTCATTAGTCTTCAAAAAGTTCAGAGCATCAGCACTTGAGTCCAGTTTCTTTCTTATTTTATCAAGATTTTCCTGTAAATATGTGTTCGTATTTTTATCAACAATCAGTTTATCGGCCTGTCGCTTTTTTTGTAGCTGGCTCACTGATTTATTAAGAAAATTTACGGTACTATTGAGATTATATCCTCTTTTGGTAATAATCATAATGGTATTGATTTCTTTATCGAAATCTACCGCAATGGTAGAAACAATGTCATTTACCGCATCATTTACCGTATTTAAGCTTACAATAACATTCTGAAGATCAAGTTTTTGCACAACAGGATTTTTCACCAGACGGAATCTTAGGTTTGGAGCAGTAAACCACTCTCCTATTTCAATGACCCGGTTATCTGGTCTGTCGTATGGATTGATTGTAGTGAACCCTTCTGTTTCATAGCTATATAAAGACGGGGAATGCCCTTCGTCCGGCAGAACCACTTCAAACCTGTTACTACCTTTGGGAATCAGCGTAATAGGATAATCCATCTGCTGCAGATGTTTTTTATCTACCTGAAGCAGGACAGGCACGTCATCTTTATCTAAATAAGTTGATTTGATAACACCTTTGGTAGAATAGTTTACATACAATTCCAGTTCTTTCACCAAAAACTCATTATGCGTTCTTGACAAAAGCATTTTTTTCAGATAAATTCCATCTTGGTTCCCTCCCTGTCCCCAAATGAAATTGATAGACTGGTTTGGAGTAAAATAACTTGATGTATTATTTGATATGCTTAAAGATAAATTGGAAGCATAGATGTTCTGTGCATAATATTTACTATATACCCATGAAATACAGTACCCTATAAAGAGCATCAGTATAAACCAATACCAGTTTTTAAAAATTCTGCTTAAAAAATGGGCAATGTCAAACATTGCGAATGAACCATATTTTGTTTGCTGAGAATCAACTTTCTCTACGTTTGTCTCTTTTTCAGGGATCATAGTATTAAAGATTTTTAAGAAGAAGATAGATGGAAAGCGCAGTTGTAATTACCGATACCCCGGTCGTTAATGTCTGTATAGGGTCTTTTCCCAAGCCATTTAAGCTTTTTGCTCTTGTATTGAGATATATTTCGTCTCCGTTCTGAACGTAATAATAGGGGGAATTCATAATATCTTCCCGGGTAAGATCAATTTTGGCTACCTTGATTCCTTCCGGAAGTTTTCGGTGGATAACGATATTTTTCTTGTCAATAGTTCTGTTGAGTCCCCCGTTCATCGCTAAAGCTTCCGTAATATTAAGGGTATTTTTGTGTGCTACTTTTTCTCCTGTAAGCCCTGTTGTTTCTATATCGCCTAATATATAATAGGTAATCCCGTCGGTATTCAGTCTTACCTCAGATTTTCCTTCCTGAAAATTTTCGTTTACTTTCGCCTGTATTTCCTGAGATACTTCTTCAATAGTTCTTCCTTCTGCTTTAATGTAACCGATGCCAAAAACATTGATATCGCCCTTGGAATCAACCTTTAAGCCATTAAAATAAAACACAGAATTTCCACCAGCCATTCTTGAATTTCCCTGATTGAATCCTCCTGCTGAAACTACACCTGAAGCGGCCCCACCCTGTGAGCCATTATTTGCTGAAGTATTAAATGAGGAATAAAACTGGGCGGCATCTCCTTTCGGAGTTGTAACAATATTGAGGTTTAATATATCGTTTCTGGTAATTCTGTATATGGGGATATTGTAAGGAATAAGTCCTTCTTCATTAATTACCAGGCTTTCATTCGGCTGCATAAAGCGGACATCCTTTGTCGTAATGCAGGACACCATTAAAAATGGCAGCATGAACAGGAATAAATACTTATAATTTTTCATCATATGTTTTTAAATTATTGTAAAACAATTTACTTTTTAGTTTCTTTTGATGTGTCTTAATGCATAGATAAAATGAGGAATGTATGCACCTAAGAAGCCTAAAGACACTATAATACACAACAAAAGGTTTACATTAGCATGCCTTAATAAATAAGCTAATCCGACTACAAAAAGGTAATATAAAATAATATATCCGGAAGATCTTCTGTGTGTAAGATTAAGTTTTAAGAGCCTGTGATGAATATGGTTTTTATCCGCATCAAAGGGCGATTTTTTATTGATCAGCCTTATGATTATTACATTCAGTGTATCTACAATAGGCAGAATAAGAATAGCCACGGCAACTACCGGTGCAGACTTAAGGTGGTACCTGGGAATATTGGGAATATTTTTATCAATAAAAATATCAATAAAGGAAATAGACGTAAATGCCAGCAGGAAACCCAAAAGCATTGATCCGGTATCGCCCATAAAAATTTTATTGCTCCTGGAATTTGACAGATTGTAATATAAAAAAGCCATTACAGAACCTATAATGATCACCGATAAAACTACCAGCGGATAATTGTATGAACCTAATCTATAATAGCTTATCCCGAAAAGAGCACTGCATACCAGAGAGTATCCCCCGGCAAGACCGTCAATTCCATCAATAAGATTAAAGGCATTGATAAGAATTATAAATGTTACAATGCTGAAAACCACACTTACAAAATAATTGATTTCAAAAATCCCGAAAATGCCAAAGAGATTCCTTATCCTGATATCAGAGCCTATAACAACAAGTGATGATACAACAACCTGTGCAACAAGTTTTTTATAGGCCCTCATCACCACAATGTCATCCATAACCCCTACATAGAGTAAAATAACCAGTGACGCAAACAGAAATTTATAAAGATCAAAAAGTTCGTAGGCAAAAATCGGCGCACAGATCCCTATGGAATAGAATATGGCAATTCCTCCGAGGTTGGCAATCTTCCGAAGATGAGAACTTCTTACTCCCGGCTCATCCATCAGATTTTTTTTTCTGGAAATCTTGATGATGGTAGGAATTGAAAAAAATGTAATTAAAAAAGAGAATAAAAAACCAAGTCCTATTTTGATATAAAATATGGGAAGACCCGATTGAGCTAAAAATAATTCAAAATTTTTCATTTTTTTTCATTTTAAAGTGCTGCTCAATTGTGTTGAGAATCTCGGAAATAGTTGTGTAAGCTTTTCCGGACAGCATTTATATTTGTGTTTTTATATAAAATTTCTTATCAGTTTTTTTTGTCCCGCAAAAAATAAAAGATAAAACAAGTTCTTTTTCAAAGACAAAGATAATATATAATTCTTACCAAAACGATTAAATTGCAATAAATTTTTAAGTTTTATATCCCTTTTCTTCATAAAAAATTCAAGCTTTTCACACATTTTGTAAAAATCATCATCATTTTTAACAAATGCGAGATAGGCGAGGAAGGAATACACTCCTTCAAAAATCTGAAAATTCTTCAGCACTTCCAATTTATCTGAATATTTTGTGGTCTTAAAATATTCTTCTACGTCTTCTACTGCTTTCAGGATATCAAGTCCTCTTTCCGTATGAGTTTTGGTGATAGAATCGGTTCTTTCAAGATATTGATAATGGTAATTCTGAGTTTGTGCTATGGTTGTGCAATTAAGCAGAAGTTGTGGAATAAGCTGAATATCTTCAAAATGAATATTTTTTTTAAATCGTTTTTCATGAAAAAGGCTTTTTTTAAAAAGCTTATTGCAGGCAAAATAGCTGATATCTGAAAACACGGAAAAATTATTTTCAAGATCTATTTTTTCCGGCATATTGGGAACCTGGGTAAGCTTTTGTATGATTCTTCCGTGCTGATCAACTTTCTGTATATTACAGATCACCATTTCCGCATGATGCTTTTCCGCAAGCGCCGCCATCTCTTCAAACATTGCAGAATGTACATAATCATCACTATCCACAAAGCCTATATAATCTCCGGTTGCTCTGTCTATTCCAAAATTCCGGGCGTCACCGAGCCCCCCGTTTTCTTTTTGAAAAGCCTTTATTTTACCCGGATATCTTTGTGCATAATCCCGGATAATATCTTCAGAACAATCTGTACTTCCGTCATTCACCACCAGAATTTCTATATTCTCATGGGTCTGATTAATTAAAGAATCAAGACATTTGGCAAGATATTTTTCAACATTGTAAACTGGAACAATAACAGAAACTTTTGAGGGAACATGTTTCATTATATTAAATTTTTGTCAGTCGTGTGTTTAGCCAGCCTTTTTTAGCTTCATCAAAATCTTTACGGGAGCAGGGAACGCAGTTTTCTATATTTTCATCATCCCCGAAATACCAGAGATTGCTGAACGTATCCCGTTTGAAAGTGTACTGCCGGTCATCAACCAAAACATAAAATACTTCATAATGCCTTTCTTTGGGATGAGATCTCTGAATATTGATCCCTTCGATGAGATACCAGATCATTTGTGCAAGAAGCTGGTGGTTTAGTTGATTTTCCGAGTAAATATTATAATTAAAAATTCCCACGGATTTCAAATTTTCACTGAGCCCGATCTCTTTCATATACGCACAGACCTCCCTTCTGTTTAGGCCGTTTACCTGAGGATTCATGGAAAAAGACTCACTGAAGCTTTCAATGGCATCACAATTTACGGTTACCAGGTCAGCTTTTCTGAAAAACGGTTCCGTTTTCTCGGTGGAATTCATCATTTCGGCAAGGCGGATGATGTCAAATTCCACTTCTTTGATGAGTCTTATGGAATCAATTTCATTAAGGTGCTTCTGATAGCCGAGGTGATGATAATTATTAATCGAAAAACTCTTTGCCCCGAAAATCTTGCTGAGGAAAGTATATTCGTTAATCATTTCTCCCTGCTGAAGGGAAATAATATTGCTTATCTGGGTATAATTGATATTCTTTGTATGAAAATTAAGCGCTGAAAAAAGGGAAAACGAAAAATCATTGGAACCTCCTATAATTACCGGAATAGCCCTCTTGTAATGACACGCCGAAAGGACTTCCTGTAAGATATAATGGGAATCCTGAACCGATTTTCCGGAAACAAGATCACCGAGATCTACCACCGGAATTTCAAAATCAAGCTGTGAAAGTTTGTAAAACTCTCTTCGGATCCCGGTAAAATCCTGTACTTCTGCCTCTCCGCCGGCACCCCTGTAATCCGAAACAAAAAGAAGGACAATGCTGTCTTCTTTAATATCCTTCGTAATTCTGTGGCCGATCTGCCAGCTTTCTGTTTTGAAATTTCTTGGCGAAATAATAAAATCTTCAAAATTCATGATCCCTTTCAATATATATTGAGATCAAAAATATTAAAATTAAATTATTCCCCAAGCATAAAAATAACAGCAGTTGTTTAAGTTTCTAGTAAAACTGAATTTAGAATATTAATACCAATTTATCTTTTATATTTGAATGCAAATTTTTCAAGCAACGTGACATTTAGAATTAAGATTATTCTCATTTTTTTATTCTCTACCATTCATATATTTTCTCAAAACAGAAGAGCAGATAAAGAAATTGACAAATTGAATTGTAAAAAAAACAACACCCTAAATCCTGAAGAGCTACTGAAAGTATTTCCTTACGGTATTTCAGAAAAGGTAATTCTTGTTTCTTACCAAAACCATATCCCCGGGATAATAGGAGAAGAACTTCAAAAACAGCTGGACAAATTTGCAGGTCAGAAAATTGATTCTGCTGAGCTGAGTCAGTTTAAAGAAATTAAAATTTTAGAAACTTCGGAAATCGTTAAAATTGCTGATATTATTTATAATTACGGATACAAAAGTAAACCTACAATTTATGAGGCAACAAAATGTTATTTCCCACAAAACGCAATCTTATTTATCGATAAAGAAGGAAAACTTTTCAGTTTTATAGAATTATGTTTTGGCTGCAGCCGATTTCGAACAAACATTGACAAAATAAATTTAGGTGATGAATGTTCCCAAAAATACGATATGATAAAAGAATTCTTTAAAGATAACAATATCTTATACGGAACTATTGAAAATGCACTTTAATTCATGGTTCAGCTTTGCCTAAATTATCCAAGTAAAAATTACTTATTTTTTAAAATCTCAAAAACAAAAGTGGTAGAAGTCTCAAAATCTCCTCCTTGGGTAGCGCCAAACAAAAACCGCGGCGTTTCTCCGTCTTTATCCAGCAAAAGCATCGGTCTTTCCAGCCTGCCGAATCTTTTCAGGTGCGCCGGAGGATTGGCTTCTCTAGTATAATACTGCATATTCAGGTAGGCCACCTCCGGTTTTGTCCAGCTGACTCCATCTTTTGTGGTAAGGTGCAGCCCAAATTCATGATTAAAAAACCCCATATCTCTGGCGATCATATGAAATCTGCCTTTCTGTTTACAGACAAAAGCATCTTCAAGCTGAGCATTATTGGGCAATGATGAAAAATCAATCACAGGATTTTCTGAAATTTTCCTGTAGGGACCGAGCGGAGAATCGGCCTTTGCCAGACCGTATTTCCTGTTTCCCCTTACCGGGCCTTTCTGGGTTTCATACTCATGGGTGTTCCAAGATTTGTAGAAGAGCCAGTATTTTCCGTCGTTTCCTTTTACGAAAGCAGGATTCGTAGTACAGTGATCGTCCCAGGAACCTTCATTTCCGGGAAGCAGCAACGGCTGGTCAGGCCTTGTCCACGGACCGTCAAGACTTTTTGAAGTCGCAAGCCCGATTCTTTTGGTATTGGTTTTCCCATTGGAATTTCCCATGAAAAATAACAAATATTGATTCCCTACTTTCTTAATTAAAGGATTATGACAGGTCGTTGCATCCCAAAAGCCCTCCCCTCGCGGGGCCAGAATTACCTGTTTATGTTCGAATGGATCAAATGGAGAATTGGCTTCGGCGCGACAAATTTCAGATCCGTTGAGCCAGCCGCCCATTCCCTTTTCCTTTTTCCATCGGGAATAAAACAAATGAACTTTTCCGTCTTCCCCCCAGATTGGCGAACTGCACCAAATATAGTAGCCTTCCAAAGCGAGTGATCTTCCGATTGGTTTCAGCCTGAAATAAGGATTTTCTTCCGAAGATAGTAAGCTGGTGAATGATGATCCCAACAATACGGCAGCCATTCCCAATGCTGAGGTCTGAAGAAATTCTTTACGGGTGAAAGGTTTTTGCATTGCATTTATTTAAAGCTAAGTTAATACAAGCTTCTAAACTAACTGTCCGGCACTTTAGGGTTTATCAATTTTCAGGGGTTTTCGGGGCGACTTCGCCGCCCCGAAAACCCCTGAAAAAAAATAACCAACAAGTTGTTGGTTATTTTTAAACATTAAATTATTTCTTCTTAGCAACTGTTTTCTTTACTGTAGTTGTCTTTTTAGTTGTAGTCGTTTTTTTCGCTGCCGGCTTTTTCTTCTCAGCAAAAGCTTTAGGATCCTGATCGGTGATCCATTTTTTAACCTCATCTAAAGAAATTTCCTTCAGCTCTTCAGCATCATATTTGGTGTCATCTGCTTTTTTCGGAATCTTGAACATCCCCTTTCCGAATTTAATGAAAGGGCCCCATCTTCCGTTTTCAATGGAAATCTTTTCTTTTTCCCATTGCTGGATGTACCGGTTGGCTTCTTTTTCCAGTTTAGCCTCAATTAATTCGTTGATATCACTTTGGGAAAGATTTTCAAAATTATACCGCTTTGGAACATTCACGAAAATATCTTTATACTTGATAAACGGCCCGAATCTTCCGGAACCTTTCGTTACAGGCTCACCTTTGTATGTTGCAATCGGTGCGTCTGCGATTTTCTTTTCATTGATAATTTCTTCCGCACGCTTCTGGTCTACCGAAAGCGGATCTTCCCCTTTAGGAATGCTGATATAGGTTTCGCCCCATTTTACATACGGCCCGAATCTTCCGACTCCTACGGAAACCGGCTGCCCGTCTACTTCGCTGAGATCAAACGGAAGCTTAAATAATTCCAGAGCTTCTTCAAGGGTAATGGTGGCGATGTTCTGCCCTGCCATTAATGATGCGAAGATTGGTTTTTCTTCGTCCTCCGTTTCACCAATCTGGATCATCGCCCCGAATCTTCCGATTCTCGCGTGAACATTTTTTCCTGTTTTCGGATCAATGCCAAGAAGCCTGTCCCCGGTAGCGCGGTCTGCATTTTCTTCCACATCTTCGATTCTCGGATGGAATTTAGAGTAGAAATCCGTCATCATCTGCTTCCATTTCTGGTCACCACTGGCAATTTCATCGAAACTTTCTTCTACCCTGGCTGTAAAACCGTAGTCGAGAATTTCTTTAAAATTGTCGGTCAGGAAGTCATTTACTACCTCACCGATGTCGGTAGGGATAAATTTATTTTTATCCCCTCCGAATTTTTCTTCAAGGACTTCTTTCTTTATTTTATCTTTTACCAGAGAGATTTTTACCACTTCACGAATTTGTGGCTCAATTTCCCGTTTGTCCACATATTCACGATTCTGAATGGTCTGAATGGTCGGCGCATACGTAGATGGACGCCCGATTCCGAGTTCTTCAAGCTTTCTTACCAATCCTGCTTCGGTATATCTTGCACTTGGTCTCGTGAATTTCTCTGTAGCGGTAATTTTTTTATAGTCTAAAACTTCACCTACCTGTACTTTCGGCAGCAGTTTTTCGTTGTTTTCTTCGTCATCGTCTTCAGTTTTTACAATACCATACGCTTTTAAGAAACCATCGAAGATAATTACCTCTCCCTGTGCTTCAAAATTCTGTGGTAATTTGGCATTCCCGATCTCAATAACGGTTTTCTCAATTTTAGCATTGGCCATCTGTGAAGCCAGTGTTCTTCTGTAAATTAATTGATATAACCTGTTCAGCTGTACATCGCTTACTGTTTTCACCCCGAAATCTGTAGGACGGATCGCCTCGTGAGCTTCCTGTGCAGATGAGGATTTTGTGGTATAGTTTCTTGGTGAAGAATATTCTGCGCCGTATTCTGAAGTAATTTGCTTCTTTGCCCCTTCAATGGCCTCCTGGGAAAGGTTTACGGAGTCGGTTCTCATATACGTAATAAAACCTTCTTCGTATAATCTTTGTGCAAGACGCATGGTAGTGGTTACATTATATCCTAATCGCGAAGAGGCTTCCTGCTGCAGTGTGGAAGTAGTAAAAGGCGCTGAAGCAGATCTTGTTCCGGGCTTTGTTTCCACATTTAAAACCTTAAACTCTGTAGTTCTTGCAAGTTCTATGAATTTTTCAGCGTCCTGTTCTTTATCGAAATCCTTTTTCAGTTTTGCCGCAATCTCCTGATCGGCTGCATTAAGGAAAATCCCGTCCAGCTTGAAGCTTGCTTTCGGAACAAACTCACGGATTTCTTTTTCTCTTTCCACAATTAACCTTACGGCTACGGACTGCACTCTTCCTGCAGATAATCCGGGTTTTACTTTTTTCCAGAGTACGGGAGACATTTCAAACCCTACGATTCTGTCTAATACTCTTCGTGCCTGTTGAGCATTAACGAGGTTCTGGTCAATGTCTCTTGGGTTTTCGATTGCTTTTAGGATGGCATTTTTAGTAATCTCATGAAAAACGATTCTTTTTCTGTTTTCCGGTTTCAGCTTCAGCTCGTCGGCCAGATGCCATGCAATGGCTTCTCCTTCGCGGTCCTCATCGGATGCGAGCCAAACCATATCGGCTTTTTTCACGGCAGCTTTCAGATCGGTCACCAGTTTCTTTTTGTCTGCAGAAACTTCGTAATCCGGGCTGAAGGTTGACAAATCGATTCCCATTCCTTTTTTAGGTAGATCACGGATATGCCCAAAGCTGGATTTCACTTCAAAATCCTTCCCCAAATACTTCTGAATCGTTTTTGCTTTTGCCGGTGATTCGACGATTACTAAATTTTTCGACATTCTAAAAATTTTTGCAAAAGTAAAGTTTTTTTATTAGATAGGTTTTGTGAAATGATTTAATTTAATGATATGAGTTATTAAGAAGTCTTATAACTATAAATTAAAAACAGCAATATAGATTGTATGATATCTTTTCTTTGATAAAATTTTCATCAAATGACAATAAAAAATTAACTATATATAAGATCTAAGGCAGTATATAATTTTTGTATTGGTCTATTGTAAATCTTCCTGCCGTAATGTTGTTAAACGTTGAAAAGAGAATAAAATTAAATACAACAAGAAAAATGATGAATCCATATATTAATCTCTTCGTGTTCTGCGAAACAACATACATGGCATTAGGAATGATTATATAAGAAAAGCCGATAAATGCTCCTGCCATCCTGGAGGAAAATATGGGATTATTCCTGAATATAAAATACATACAGATTCCGAAAACCGCAAAGACTTTATGATACTCGTAATATGGATACTTCTTTTCCATCTGTTTATCGAAAGTAAATAAGAAAAAAGTAAGAATGGCCATCATGGCTTCCGGCACACCAAATCCTCCGTTAAGTCTTTGTACTGATTCTTCAACATATCCGTTAAAACCTTCAACAAGCATACTATCGGAAGCTATATTATCGAGAAAACTACCAAAAACTCTGTAAATTTCAAACGGAGATGCGAAAATTGATGCAATAATCAGGATTAACATTGAAAGCCTGTTTAAAGGCAGCTTTACCAACCAATACATAGGAAGGAAAAGATAACATACATTATGTATTCCGGTTGCTATAAATACCCAGAAAAGATATTTCCACAAATTTCTTTCCTTAATATATCTTATGGCGAAATAAATCACAAAGGTTCCCAGGTTTTGCCTGATCTGACCACTTTCTCCAATAAAGAAATTAGGAATAAACATAAGGAGGGTGTAGGTAAAAGGGTAGAATGTATTGTCTTCCGTATACTCTATCTTAAAAAAAATAGCAAAAATTGCAACTATCAATGTTACCATATAAAACGGAGCATTGAAAACATTCAGCAATATTTTATTGATAAGAGCGTACAGCCATTCTATATCAACGTTTTCCGAGCCCTGCATATGCAGAGCTTTTCTGATAATACTGATATAATCTTTTGTATCCGAATAGATGTAAATTCCCTTATAACTTCCATAATCGGGGCCTACATTATCACGAAGGCCTACAATAATTATAAGATAAATTCCCAATACCCAAAACCATTTTTTATCTACTTTTTTTACAAAGACCTCCTGTATGCTGAAAAAAAGCACGTACACAATTGCAATCAAATAATAGGGATGCAGCAAACTCATGATCTAGATTTTAAAGTGTCAAATTGAGAAAAAGCCAGAATAAGGCAGGTGAGAAAAAGCGGCAAAAAAAGTCTTATTTCCCAGAAAAGTCCCACCAGTGTAATCATAAACAGATAGGGTAATGAGAAAAAAAGATATTTTTTTATGAAGTTTTTATTAGCCCTTTCCACACACAATTGATAAATAAAATACATAAGAATACAGGCAAAGGCCAGCCCTGCCAGATTAAAAGGGCTTTCAAAGTTTCTGTCGATATACAGCCCCTCTACAAATGTCGTTTTTTCATTTACAACCATTTGCCTCAGCCCCAGGTAAGGAATAATAAATGCCAAAATTAATGGCAATAAAGGAATTACGGATCTAAACTGAAGCTGCTTTAGTTTATCAAAATTGAAAAAGAATACAGCAAAGAAAGCAATATTGAGACAGGCGGTCTCCCTTACAAAGGTAGAAACAGCAATAAGAACCACCAGAAGGATATAAAATTTTATTTTCCCGGTAAAATGATATTTAAAAGTAAAGTATACGCCTGATAAATAACAAAATAAAGCAATGGTATCACAATTCGTAGGAGCATATTGTGTAATAACGATAAAGAACACTGAAAGAAGGTGGATTATTCGCCTCATCTTAGTATCAGAAATCATTTCCGATGGATACATTTTAAGAAGCTTATTTAAGATCAAAGAACATAAAATGAAAAAAATACTGTTTACCAAAAAAAGCCCGTGATAAAAAGGGGTACCATTTTTGGAAAGAAAATCTTTGAGAAAATGAACTTTATAGGCAATAAAATATTCCATAAAATCAGTCATTTTCACGCTGATGTAATTCGGAATTACACGGTAAGCATAAACCGAATGGAATAAGAAATCGGGAGGTCTTTCTGAGATTTTTAATCTCGTGTAAGAAGATTCAAATCCATAGTAGGACATGAAATACAGCAGGAACGGAAGAATTATTACGAATAAAAATCCGTTTATTTTTTCATCATTTGTTGTAAACATAATAAATTCTAAGCAATGCTTAGTTTTTTTTATATTATTAATAGGAACTTATGCAAATGTATATTTTTTTTCATTACGATTAAATATTTTATTGATTTTCAGATAAACTTATTGTAAAAACATTTTGAACTAATCATGAAAAATTTAAATTTGCAAACCTGATTTTACCATGTGATGCATCGTTTTTTCATCTTTTTATATTATCTCATTTCTAAAAATAAGCTTCTGTCTGTATTATTTGCAGTAGGAATTGCTGTGGTATGCGGTTTCTTTGCTTCAAAAATCAATTTTGAAGAAGATATCAACCAGATTATTCCTAAAAATGAAAAGTCAGATCTTACCGCAAAAGTTCTTCAGCAGCTTAACTTTTCAGATAAAATTATTGTTATTATTGAAAACCGGTCCAGGGAAGATAATTTCCAGCTTTCCGAAACGGCAGATGCTTTTCTTCAGAAAACAGAACCTTTACAAAAGTACATCAGCTCTGTTCAGGGAAAAGTAAATGACAGTGAAATATCCGAAACCTTTGATTTTGTCAATCAGAACCTGCCGTTATTTCTGGACGAAAGCGACTATAAGGAGATTGAAAGAAAGCTGGATAAAGACAGCATAGCCAAAAAGGTAGAAAGCAACTATATTTGTCTCGTTTCTCCTACAAGCCTGGTGACGAAGGAATTTATCAAGAAAGATCCGCTTGGCATTACTTTTTTAGGGATAAAAAAACTCAATGCATTAAACATCAGAAAGGATTTTAAACTTGAAAACAGCTATATCGTTACCAAAAACGGAAAAAATCTTTTGCTTTTTATCGATCCTAAAAATAAAAGCAACGATACCAAAAACAATGAAGCATTCATCGATCATTTAAATGAAATAAAAGATAACCTGAATAAGCAGTTCAAAGGGAAAACAGAAATCAGCTATTTTGGCTCTCCGGTAATTGCGGTTGCCAATGCACAGCAGATCAAAAAAGATATCCAGAACACGGTACTGATTTCCCTGATTATTTTATTAGTAGTACTGATCTATTATTTCCGGAATTTCTTTACCCCGTTTATTGTATTTCTCCCGACGGTTTTTTCGGTATTGCTGGCATTACTGATCCTGTATTTTATTAAAGACAAAATTTCCGCTATTTCATTAAGCGTAGGTGCCATTCTGATCGGGATTACGATTGATTATGCCCTCCATATTCTTACCCATTACAAGCACAACAATAATATTGAAGAACTTTATAAAGAAATCACACAGCCCATCATATTAAGTAGTGCCACCACGGCAATTTCATTTCTCTGCCTGGTTTTGGTACGTTCCGAGGCGTTGAAAGATCTGGGACTTTTTGCGGCTATTACGGTTATGCTATCCTCTGTTATGGCATTAATTATTGTTCCCCAGCTCTACCATCCCAAAAAACAAAAAGACGCGAATACCAATTTTATTGATAGAATCGGGTCTTATCCTTATGAGAAAAATAAACCTCTGATTATCGGCTGTTCGGTGATCATCATTGCCTGCCTGTTTGGATTCCGGCATGTAGGATTTAACGAAGATATCGGAGATTTAAATTATATTCCTAAAGATTTAAAAATAACGGAAGCTAAACTCCAAAAGCTTTCCGACATCACTTCAAAATCCATTTACACGATTTCCTATGGCAATTCTGCAGAAGAAGCACTCACAAAGAATTCGCAGCTAAGCGGGTTTCTGGAAAAGGAAAAGCAGGAAGGAAAAATATTAAGCTATAATTCTTTGGGGAAAGTTGTGCTCTCTGAAAAAGATCAGCAGAAAAAAATTGAAGACTGGAAAAAATTCTGGACATCAGATAAAAAAATACGCACCGTTTCCGGGCTCATTCAAAATGGGAATCAATATGGTTTTAATGAAGCTGCATTCAATCAGTTTAATGATAATTTAAATAAAGATTACACTCCGTTAAGCCTTAAAGAGTATGAACAGATAAAAGCACTGCAAGTCTCTGAATTCCTGAGTGAGGAAAACGGATTTTATACCGTATCGAATGTCGTAAAAGTAGATGAAAGCAAAAGAAACGCTTTTATTAAAGATGTTGAAAAAAAACATGACGTTCTTGCCATCGACCGGCAGCAGATGAATGAAAACTTTCTGGGACTGCTGAAACGAGATTTTAACACCCTGATCAATTATTCCCTTTTAGCCATTGTTTTAACGATCATTGTGTTTTTCAGAAATTTTGAACTCACGCTTCTCACCATGTTCCCGATTGTCCTTACCGGAGTAGTCACGGCAGGGATGCTATATTTCCTCGGGTTAGAACTTAACATTTTCAGTACGGTGGTCTGTACATTGGTTTTCGGGGTTGGAGATGATTTCAGCATCTTTCTGACCCAAGCTATGCAAAAGGAGCATACGACCGGTAAAAATGAACTGCCTACTTACAGAACTTCTATTATTCTGGCAGTTTTTACCACTATTTTGTCTATCGGTTCATTGATCTTCGCCAAACATCCTGCCCTCCATTCATTAGCTTTGGTGGCTTTAATAGGAATGTTTTCGGTAATTGTTATTACGTCAACCTTATATCCTTTCTGGTTCAGGCTGCTGATTACCAACAGAGCAAAAAAAGGACTCTCACCCATTACTTTGAGGCTTTTTATACATTCGGTGCTGTCTTTCCTTTATTATGGATTGGGAGGATTGTTTTTCTCATTGTTTATCAGTCCGTTTACAAAGAATTCCAAAGGCGGAACTTTAAACTTTTTTAAATTTATTTCTGCAAAATTTTTAACTTCTGTCTTGTTTACCAATCCATGGGTAAGGAAAAAGATCATTAAAGCTACGGAAGAAGATTTTAGTAAACCGGCAATTATTATTGCCAACCACACCTCATTTCTGGATACACTGGCAGTAGCAATGACGACACATAAATTTGTTTTCCTTGTTAACGACTGGGTATATCAATCTCCGGTTTTTGGGAAAATGGTAAGGGCATTAGGTTGCTATCCTGTTTCACAGGGTATAGAAAACGGGATTGATAAGCTGAAAGATAAAGTAGACCAAGGATATTCTCTGGCTGTGTTCCCGGAAGCAGAACGTTCCTACACAAACGATATTAAAAGATTTCATAAAGGTGCATTTTATCTTGCTGAGCAATTCGGGTTGGATATTGTACCGGTCTACATTCACGGAAATTCCGAGGTATTACCGAAAGGAGATTTTATCATTTATGACGGATCCATTACCGTAAAAATTGGCGAAAGGATAAAAAATGAAGATGAAAGCTTCGGGAAGAATTATTCTGAACGTACCAAAAAGATCAATGCTTACTTCAGAAAAGAATTTGCCGTTCTGCGAAATGAACTCGAAGATGAGAATTATTTTAAAAAAAAACTGTTTTTAAGCTTTTTATATAAAGACAATGAAGTGGTGAACGAAGTCAAAAAAGATTTCGAAAACAATAAATCAATCTACTTTGAACTCGGCAAGCATATTCCGAAGAACGCGAATATCCTTCATATCGCAGATGATTTCGGGCAGAAAGACATTCTGCTTACGCTTCAGCAGGCAGAAAGAAAAATATTCAGTTTCATAAAAGATGTTGAAAAAAGACAGATTGCCCAACAGAACTATCTGGTCAAAAGAAGAAAGATCAGCTACATCAATGATTTTGAAGAAATCACAAAAAATATTGACATCCTGTTGATTTCAGATGAGAACTTCAGCATCAATGCGCTGGAAAAACTTCCTGAAACCATTATCTTTTGTAATGCTAAAAATAATATATTAGATAATGATGATTATTTATTAAAATTCAGTTATGGATCATTAAAAATATTTACTTCACAATAATAAATATGAAAAGCATATTTTTGTAAACGGATAAAAAGAATTAATGAAAAAGAATATACTTGTTATATATTATACTCAGTCCGGCCAGCTGGAAGATATTGTAAAAAATATGGCTCAGCCATTTGAAGAGAAAAATCTGGAATATGAGGTAACCTACTATAATATACAGCTGAAAAAAGATTTTCCTTTTCCGTGGTCAGGTGATGTATTTTTCAATACTTTTCCTGAATCTTATCTGCAGATACCCAGTGAAATTCTGCCGCCACCGGAAGAAGTTCTGAATAAAAAATTTGACCTTGTCATTTTCGGATACCAGGTTTGGTATTTAACCCCGTCCATTCCCATTATTTCTTTTCTGAAAAGTGGCTTTGCCGAAAACATTCTTAAAGATACTCCGGTTATTACTGTTTCAGGAACAAGAAATATGTGGATGTTTTCTCAGGAAAAGCTTAAAGTATATCTGAAACAAATGCAGGCTAAGCTTGTAGGAAATATTGCGTTGGTAGACAGACACGATAATTACACCAGTGTCCTTACCATCCTTCGCTGGATGACTACCGGAAAAAAGGAAAAATCCGGAATGCTTCCTGCAGCAGGAGTTTCAGATGAAGAGATTAACGGCGCCGGAAAATACGGCAGAATTATTGAAAACCATTTTTCCTCCAATACACTGGAAGCACTTCAGCCGGATCTTGTAAAAAACGGAGCCGTAGAAATCCGTGCCTTCCTGGTGAGAGTAGAAAAAGTAGGCAATAAAATTTTCAAAGTATGGTCCGGCCTCATCATGAGGAAAAAAGAAAAGCGACCTTTGCTCATCAAATTCTTTAAGGTATATTTGATGGCCGCAATATGGATTGTATCACCTATAGTTCTGGTATTACATTTGCTTACAACACCTATCTTTTGGTTTAAAAGAAAAAAACAAAGAGAATATTTACAAGGAATTAATATAAAATAGAATGAACGACGTATTTATTACAAAAGCTTCAACATACTTGCCGAATGAACCGGTTTCTAACGATGAAATGGAAACGTATCTTGGCTATATAAATGACAAACCGTCAAAAGCAAGAGCTTTAATTCTGAGAAACAACAAAATTACCACAAGGTATTACGCTTTAGACAAACAAGGAAAGCCTACCCACACCAATGCCCAGATTACCGCAAAAGCCGTAGAAGGTCTTTTCGATGAAAATTTTGGTAAACAGGATATCGAGTTGCTTTCTTGCGGAACCACTTCTGCAGATCAGATCCAGCCTTCTCATGCATCCATGGTTCACGGAGAGCTTAATCTCAATAAATCAATCGAGATTAACACCTCAACAGGCCTTTGTAATTCTGGGATGAATGCCTTTAATTACGGTTTTCTTTCCGTAAAAGCAGGGGTTAAGGAAAATGCCGTCTGTGTAGGCTCAGAAAGATTTTCAGCATGGATGACTGCCGATAAATTCAATCATGAAGCAGAAAATTTAAAACTGCTTGAAGAAAGACCTATTATTGCATTCAAAAGAGAATTTTTAAGATGGATGCTTTCCGACGGTGCAGGTGCGCTGCTTCTGGAAAATAAACCAAGACCCAACCAAACTTCGCTGAAAGTAGAATTTATAGATTTCTACTCTTACGCCCACGAAATTGAAGCCTGTATGTATGCCGGATGCGAAAAGCAGGAAGACGGAAGCCTGAAATCTTGGGCAGATTATTCTTCGGACGAATGGCTGAAACAATCCATCTTTGCTCTTAAGCAGGATACAAAAATTTTAGATCAGTATATATTGGTAAAAGGTGCCGAAAGTTTAAGATCATCTTTCGATAAGCATAATCTTGACCCAAATACAATAGACCACGTACTGGCGCACATTTCGTCAGGCTATTTTAAAGAAGGGCTAAAAGAAGAATTTGCCAATGTAGGATTGGATTTTCCTTGGGAAAAATGGTTCTATAACCTTTCGGAAGTAGGAAATATTGGTGCCGGTTCTATTTTCATCGCTCTTGAAGAATTAATGAATTCAGGAAAATTGAAAAAAGGAGAAAAAGTACTTCTTTGCGTACCGGAAAGTGGAAGATTTGCCTACTCTTGTGCCCTCTTAACTGTTTGCTAAATGGAAAACCGATTGCCTACATCCGATCAGAATTTTGTGGAAAGCCTGATTCCTCAGCGGTTTCCTTTTGTAATGGTAAACAGCATCACAGAATATTCGGAAAGTCATATTGTTTCAGGATTTATTCCGGCGGAAGAAAACATTTTTATTCAGAACGGAATTTTCCAGGCTTCAGGATTGCTGGAACATCAGGCACAAAGTGTAGCGCTTCATACCGGCTATAAATTCTATCTTTCGGGAAAAGAAGCGCCCACCGGATATATCGGCGCCGTTAAATCGTTTGAGGTAAACAAGCTTCCTGAAACGGGCGATGAGTTAGTATCCGAAGTTTTCATTATTAATGAAATGATGGGTGTAACTTTGGTAGATGTCATCACAAAAGTCAATGATGAGGTTGTTGCAAAATCTCAGATGAAGACTGTAGTCATGTAATATTTGAATTTAAAATTTCGCGATCTTGGCTAAATAAAATCGAAGATTCATGATAGTCAAACGACTTGCGAACTTAAAATATATCATTTAATGGAAATCAAGGAAGAAAACATCATCAACATCCACAATTTTCTCCCGCATCGCGACCCGATGCTGATGGCAGACTATATCACGGAGCTGACTAAAGAAAAAGTGGTAACTTCCTTTGAGATTCAGCAAAACAATATTTTTGTACACAATAACGAATTTGCTGAAGCCGGCCTTATTGAAAATCTTGCACAAACCTGTTCTTCGATTTTCGGACAAAGCTTCTTTGAGAATCCGGATGCAAATACCAAAGTGATCGGCTTTATTACCTCCATCAAAAAAATAGAAGTGCATGCACTCCCAAAAGTAGGTGATAAAATTATTTCCAGAGCCTCGCTCATTTCACAATTCGGGAATATATGCAATATCTTTTGCGAAACTTTTCATAATGACCAGCTTTTGATCAGAGCTGAAATCAATTTGTTTATTCAAGAAGTAAAAAGCTAAAGCCCATGAAAAAGCAAGACCTTCCGCAAGACGAAAGCAACCTTAAATCCGCAAACATGACCGAAGTCCTGTATGTTACGGATGAAAATGACAATTATACCACCGCCAACAGCATTGGCTGGGATGCCAAAAAAGCGGCGCTGGAAGAATCCATGGAACTCATCCATGAAAGAATTGAAGAAGCAAAGCAAAACGTAGCCAATAATATCGTAAGTCCTATTGTCTATTTCATGGAGCTTAATAAAATGGATCTTCAGGTGCTGGCAGCCTACGTAGGAATGTGGCAGTGGCGGGTAAAAAGACACGGAAAACCAAAAATATTTAAAACACTAAGCGACTCTGTACTGAAAAAATATGCTGATACATTCGGTATTACGGTAGACGAACTGAAAAATTTCAACGGTAAGTAAATTATCGTTGAAAAGTAATAAACCAAGCTAAGAATGAAAATTAATTTTGAACATCATCAGACTGCGCATTGCGAAAACGGTGTTGCTTCCAATTTATTATTAAACAAAGGGTTAAAACTAAGCGAGCCCATGATTTTCGGAATCGGTTCCGGATTATTTTTTGTTTACCTCCCTTTTTTAAAAGTAAATTTTGCGCCCGGTTTCAGCTACCGTCCAATGCCGGGAGCCATTTTCAGCAAAGCCGCAAAAAGACTGGGAATTAAAATTAAAAGGCTTAAATTTTCTAATCACCAGGAAGCTCAGAAAGCACTTGAAAAAAACCTTGAAAATAATATTCCTACCGGCCTTCAGGTAGGTGTTTTCAACCTTACCTATTTTCCTGAAGAGTATAAATTCCATTTCAATGCACACAATCTTGTAGTGTACGGAAAAGAAGACGGGAAATTTCTTATCAGTGATCCCGTAATGGATTATGTAACCACCCTCAGTGAAGCCGAGCTGGAAAAGGTGAGATATGCCAAAGGAGCACTTCCTCCGAAAGGACACATGTACTACCCTACTTATATTCCGGAAAATATTCATCTGGAAGAGGCTATTAAAAAAGGAATTAAAGATACCTGCAAAAATATGCTTGCTCCTGTTCCTATTGTCGGGGTAAAAGCGATAAGATGGGTTGCCAGAAGCATTCCGAAATGGGCTGAAAAAAAAGGTACAAAGACTACCAATCATTATTTGGGTCAGCTGATCCGCATGCAGGAGGAAATAGGTACCGGAGGAGGAGGCTTTAGGTTCATTTACGGAGCTTTTTTACAGGAGGCGGCTGTTATTCTCAAAAATGATGAATTAAAAGAACTGTCGAAAGAAATCACAATGATCGGTGACCTCTGGAGAGATTTTGCAGTAGATATTGCCCGGGTTTACAAAAACAGGAATTCAAAAAGCGATATCTATAACAACCTTTCAAAATCAATGCTTCACATTGCAGATCTGGAAGAAGCTTTCTATAAAAAATTAAGAAAAGCAATATAACGTGGAACATTTTATTGAAATAAAAAATCTTTACAAAAAATATAAGAATGCAGAAGACTTTTCTGTAAATGATATTTCGCTGAATATTGCCAAAAACGAGATCTACGGAATTCTCGGGCCCAACGGAGCCGGTAAAACCACGCTTATTTCCATACTTTCGGGATTGATTAAACCTACATCAGGACAGTTTATCATCGACGGGCTTTCACCCCAGAAAAATGGTTTTAAATTAAGGCAGATTATTGGTATTGTTCCTCAGGAATATGCTTTGTATCCTACTCTGACGGCAAGAGAAAACTTAATGTTCTTCGGAAGCTTATATGGTTTAAGCCATAAAAATTTAAAAACTTCCATTGATGAATCTCTGGAAATTATGGGGCTTTCAAAATTCGCCGATAAAAAAGTGGAACAGTTTTCCGGAGGAATGAAGCGCCGCTGCAACCTCATCGCAGGAACCCTTCACAACCCGAAAGTTTTATTTTTGGATGAACCGACCGTAGGCGTTGACGTACAGTCTAAAAAAGCAATTATTGATCATCTTTTAGATCTGAATAAAAAAGGAACCTGTATTATTTATACTTCGCATCACCTTTCTGAAGCGGAAGAATTCTGTACCAAAATTGCCATTATCGATCATGGTAGAATCCATGCGGTAGGAACACCCGAAGAACTGGTGAACAGAGTTTCCAACGCAGAAAACTTAGAAGATGTTTTTATTTCATTAACCGGAAAAGAATTACGAGATGTTGTTGTATAAACTGTGGCGAAGCTTTATTAAAGAAATCCTTCTCCTTAAAAGAGATATCGGAGGGATCGTCATCATTTTCGTGATGCCGTTACTGCTGATTATTACCATTACTCTAATTCAGGATTCGACCTTTAAAAATATGGAAGGGTCAAAAATCCCGATTATATTTATTGATAATGACCAATCTGAAATTTCAGAAAGCATAAAGAAACAGCTGGAAAACAGTAAAACATTTGAGCTGCTGACTGATTTTAATGAAAAATCTGCTGAGACAGCCGTATTTGGGGGAGATTATCAGATGGCTATTGTTATCCCTAAAAATTTAACGAAAGACATCAACTCCAATATTGATTCTAAGGTTCAGTCTATTGTTAGCTCATTTGGATTAGAAACCGATTCTACGGCGATAAAACAGAATACTTCAAAAGCAAAAGATATCCGCCTTTATTTCGATCCCGCAACCAATATCAGCTTTAAGAACAATGTGATGAATGCCGTGAATAAAATGGTTTTTGAGATCGAAAACAAAAAGATTTATAAAGCGTTTCAGGATCAGCTGGGAACTACGGAAGATCTAAAAAATAACAGCCTGATTGCCTTTAAGGAAATCACACCGAAAAAAGGAAATATGGATGTATTGCCGAATTCCGTTCAGCATAACGTTCCGGCCTGGGCTTTGTTTGCGATATTTTTCATCGTCGTTCCGCTTTCTATTAATTTAGTTAAAGAAAAAAGCCAGGGAACAAGCGTGAGGGCAAGAATAAGTCCGACACCGTATTTCATTCATATTTTAGGAAAAACATTCACGTATCTTATTATCTGTGTCATTCAGTTTTTGCTGATGGTTGCCGTAGGAATTTATCTTTTCCCGTATATGGATCTTCCGCAGTTTGATGTGACCGGAAAGATGTTTCCCTTAATTATCGTTACCATATTCGCCGGATTAGCGGCTATCGGATTTGGGGTTTTGCTGGGAACTGTTGCAGATACGCAGGAACAGTCAGCTCCGTTTGGGGCAACTTCCGTGGTAGTTTTGGCAGCCATTGGCGGAATTTGGGTTCCTGTTTTCCTGATGCCTGAATTTATGCAGACCATCGCCAAATTTTCTCCCATGAACTGGGGTCTTAATGCCTATTATGACATTATTTTAAGAAACAGCGGAATCGGTGGTATTGCAAAAGAGATCATTTTCTTATTTTTATTTTATGTAGCGATGGTTACTATTTCATTATTTTACGAAAGAAAACAAAATGCAGTCTAAAGACAATATATTAACCTGTACCGAGCAAGTCCGGGTGCGATTCAATGAAACAGACCCGCTGGGGATTGTTTGGCACGGCCACTACATCGTTTACTTTGAAGACGGAAGAGAAGCTTTCGGAAGACAGCATGGTTTAACCTATCTCGATATTCAGAAGACTGGTTATGTAACACCAATCGTTAAAAGTACCTGTGAACATTTTCTCCCGTTAAAATATGGCGAGACATTTACGATTGTAACAACCTTCGTTAATTCGGTATCAGCGAAACTAATATATAAATACGAACTTTTTAACGAAGATCATCAGTTGGTTTGTTCCGGAGAAACCATCCAGGTTTTCCTGGATTCCGATAATAATTTATGTTTGTACAATCCTGAGTTTTTTCAGGCATGGAAGGATAAAATGGGATTGCCATGAAGAAAATTTATATCACCGATTACAACTGCATTACGCCATTAGGTTTTGATGTCTTTTCCAACTGGAATGCTCTTCTGGAAGGAAAATCCGGCGTTGCTCTGCATAAAATCATAGAGAATCAAGAACCTTTTTACGCTTCCAAAATTGATTCTGAAAAACTGGAAAAGGAATTTACCAAACATTTCGAATCCATACAGAACAACAACTTTACAAGGCTGGAAAAAATGTTTCTGCTAAGCTTAAAACCTTTGGTTGAAAGACATCAGATTACAGAAGAAACAGCTTTTATCTTATCAACGACCAAAGGAAATATCAGTTTATTAAAAAATAAAAACATTTTGCCGGAAGGCGTTTTCCTTTCGGGTTTAGCTCAAAAAATTGCCGGTTTTTTCGGATTTAAAACCAAGCCAATTGTAGTTTCCAATGCTTGTGTTTCCGGAGTAATGGCGCTCGCTGTTGCAAAAAACATGATTTTATCAGGAAAATATAAAAATGCTTTTGTTATTGCCGGAGACGAAGTTTCAGAATTTGTCATCTCTGGCTTCAATTCTTTTCAGGCTATCGGAAGCGGGATATGCAAGCCTTATGATAAAACCCGCGACGGCATCAATCTTGGTGAGGCAGCAGCAGCAGTTTACATAACAGGCTATCGTTCTGACGAAGGAAAAATCCTACAAAACGAAAAATTTAGTTTTAAAATTTTAGGAGATTCTGCTATTAATGATGCCAATCACATCTCCGGACCCTCCAGAACCGGTGATGGCTTGTATGCAAGCATTAAAAACGCGATGACGGAAGCACAGGTTTCAGCAGAGCAAATTAATTTTATTTCCGCTCACGGAACTGCCACCATCTATAATGATGAGATGGAAGCTATCGCTTTCAACCGTGCGGAGTTACAAAACGTTCCTTTGCATAGTTTAAAAGCGTATTATGGGCATTGTTTAGGCGCTTCCGGGTTACTGGAAACCATTATTTCGATGGAAAGTGCTTTACATAAAACATTGCTTCCTTCTAAAAATTTTGAAGACATCGGAACTTCCCAATCTTTGAATATTATTAAACAAAACCAGTCTGCAGAAATCAGATATATTCTGAAAACAGCTTCAGGTTTTGGCGGTTGTAATGCGGCGGTTGTTTTGGAAAAGTGTAAAGAATAATTTCGTAATTTTGATAGACTTAATGGTTTGAAAAAATGGACTCTACTATAGAAATCAGAAAAAGAATTCACGAATTCATCGACATTGCGGATGAAAGAATTTTAAGAATCATCAACAGCATTATTGATGCAGAAGAACAAGAAGATAATTATCCTGCAGTTCCGGACTGGCATTATGATGTAGTAAATGAAAGAAGAGAAAAATATATAAGCGGGGAAAGCAAATCTTATACTTGGGAAGAAGTTCAGGAAAAGGCAAAATCAGCTTTAAAATGATTTATGAATTAATCATCCAGGAAGAAGCGAGTTTAGAAATTCTTGAAGCATATATTTATTACGAAAATGCACAAGGCTTGGGCGAAAAATTCATGAAGCAATTAAACAAATACTTTCTTAGAATTCAAAGCCACCCGAAACATTTCGAAATCAAAAAATACTACCGGGAAGCATTTATAAAAAAGTTTCCCTACTTAATAGTTTTTGATATTATTGATAACAAAATCATTATACTATCTGTTTTCAACACCCATCAATCCAACAAAAAAGCCTTAATTCAAACGTATCAATGAAGAAAACAGATATTTGCACCATAAACAATTCAAAAATTACTTTCAACAACGAGGTTATTTTTAAAACCTCAGCTGAAAATTTTTCAGATTTTGCAAAGGAAGCGTATAAAAGTTTAGAACTCAATTATCCGAAATTTCATAAGATGGATAATCTGAGTAAACTCGCATTTCTTGCTTCTGAAATAATTCTAAAAGAGGAAGATCACAGCAGAACCGCATTGATTTTTGCCAACAGATCTTCAAGCCTTGATACCGACTTTAAATATCAGGAAAGCATCAATTCTCAGGAAAATTATTTCCCGAGCCCTGCGGTTTTTGTATATACATTACCCAATATTTGCGTAGGAGAAATCAGCATCAAACATAAAATGCAGACCGAAAACGCCTTTTTTGTACTGGACGAATTTGATGAGCAATTTTTAAATAATTACTCGGAACAGATTTTGCAGTCAGGAAAAGCCGACAAGGTATTGTGCGGCTGGGTAGAGTTATACCAGGAAAGTTATAATGCTTTTGTATATTTGCTAACAGTATAAATTTGATAATTTGAAAATGAGCTAATTTGAAAATGCAAAACATAATCAAATTACAATTAACAATTTAAAAATATTTTTTAATTAAATTTTAACATCTATCATAATTTAATCCATTTTCAAATTATCTAATTAACATATTTTCAAATTAATTTTATGGAAAACTTAAGAGAAGAATTAAAGCACAAAATCATTGAAGTTCTTAATTTAGAAGACGTTGCAGTAGAAGAAATTAAAGATACGGATCCGTTATTCGGTGGCGGTCTGGGTCTGGATTCTATTGATGCGTTGGAGCTGATCGTTCTTTTGGATAAAGAATATGGAATAAAATTAGCCGATCCTAAAAAAGGAAAGGAAATTTTTACATCCATTGACACTATGGCAAAATATATCGAGGAAAACAGAACAAAATAAATTAATATATCAATGTACCAATGTAACAGTCTAACAATTGGTAAACTGTTACATTGATACATTGTTACATTTTGTAAAAATGAGTCAAAAAATTGCCATAACAGGAATGGGCATTATCTCTTCTATTGGAAACAATGTGGAGGAAAATCTACAAGCCTTAAAATCCGGAAAGCACGGAATTTCAGATATTGAACTCTTTGAAACACGCCATCAAGGAAATATTAAGACAGGCGAAATCAAATTGTCTAATGCAGCGCTTGCAGAAAAACTTCAGTTAAAAGAAAATCATCATGCAACGAGAACTGCTTTGCTGGGAATGATTGCCGCAAAAGAAGCGGTAGAAAATGCTGCAATTACAGACATCAACGGATATAAAACAGGTCTCATTTCATCAACCAGCGTTGGCGGAATGGATATGACCGAAAAATATTTCTATTCCTACGAAGATCTTCCTGAACAGCAAAAATATATTGACTCTCACGATGCCGGAAATTCATCTTTGTTAATTGCAGACTATCTGGGTTTAAAAGGCATGGTTTCAACCATCAGTACAGCATGTTCGTCAGCAGCCAATGCGATTATGATGGGAGCCAAACTGATTAAGAACGGAGTGTTGGATCGTGTGATCGTCGGCGGGACAGATGCCCTTTCAAAATTTACTTTGAATGGCTTTAACACGCTGATGATTCTTACAGATTCTTATAATACTCCTTTTGATCATGACAGAAAAGGTCTGAATCTTGGAGAAGCGGCCGCTTTTATAATTTTGGAATCCGAAGACGTGGTGAAAAAGGAAAATAAAAAAGTGCTTGGTTATCTTTCGGGATATGGAAATGCCAATGATGCGCATCACCAGACTGCTTCTTCAGAAAACGGTCAGGGCGCCTATTTAGCGATGGAGAAAGCACTGAAAATTTCGGGGTTAGATAAAGAACAAATCGATTATATCAACGTTCACGGAACGGCAACTCCAAATAATGATTTATCAGAAGGTATTGCAATGATCAGAATTTTCGGAGAAAATAAAGTCCCGGATTTCAGCTCTACCAAAGCTTTCACAGGCCATACTCTGGCCGCGGCAGCAGGAATTGAAGCGGTTTATTCTTTGTTGGCCATTCAGAATAATATCATTTTCCCGAATCTGAATTTTAAAACTAAAATGGCAGAATTTGACCTGACTCCGGTTACCGAACTCAGAGAAAAAAACATCAACCACGTTCTCTCCAACTCGTTTGGTTTTGGCGGAAATTGTTCAACCTTAATTTTCTCAAAGTCATGAATCCGGTTTACATCAACAGTGCCGCCTGCATTTCGGTACAAGACACTTTAAATGAAAATTTTTTAGAAAATTTAAAGCCGGAATATTCTACTCTGGTCTTAAAAGCCATTGAGCCAGTTTACAAAGAATTCATTCCTCCGGCTATGATCAGGAGAATGTCTAAAACGGTAAAAATGAGTTCCGTCGCATCACATTTCGCTTTAAAAGAAGCAGGTATTGAGATGCCGGACGCCATCATTGTGGGAACCGGAATAGGATGTTCTCAGGATTCCGAGAGATTTTTAAAAAATGTGCTGGATAACAATGAAGAGTTCCTTACTCCTACCTATTTTATTCAATCCACCCATAATACGGTGGCAGGACAGATTGCTTTAGGTCTTCAATGTCATGCATATAATTTCACGTATGTAAATACTTCTTCGTCGCTGGAATTTTCTTTATTGGATGCAAAACTACAGATTGCTGACGGCGAAGCGGAAAATATACTGGTAGGCTCAACAGATGAGCAAACCCAAAGAACGATGGAATTGTACCAATTAAACAAAACCATTAAAAAAGAAGAAGATCTTCCTATTGATTATCTGAACTCAACAAGTAATGGTGTTGTATGGGGAGAAGGAGCAAGCTTTTTTGTAGTAGGAAAAGACAAAACAGAAAGCACATATGCTCAGCTAAAAGATATTCATATTGTTAATACATTGGAATTAGATAAAATTTATTCATTTATTGAAGATTTTTTATCTAAAAATAATCTGTCGCAAGAGGATATTGATGCGGTAATTTTAGGATTCAGCGGAGATGCAAAGTCTGATGTGTATTACAACAAAGCAGCGGAACTATTTACAGGTTCTTCATTGCTGTATTACAAACATTTAAGCGGCGAATTCAATACGGCCAGTGGATTTTCTACCTTTATCGCTTGTCATATCCTTAAGAATCAGGAAATTCCGGAAGTGATGATGATTAGTGATTTGAAAAAACAAACAATAGAAAACGTCTTGTTATACAATCATTTGGGTGGAAACGACCACAGCTTGGTTTTGTTGGGTAAAGCTTAAGATAAACCTCACAGGTTTTCGAAACCTGTGAGGTTTGGAATATAGGAGATAAAATTCAAAAACAATAAAAGATGAAACATTATCCGTTTATCCTGTTTTATATTTTCTGCAATGTTTTTATTTATGCATTTCAGGGAACGTTTTGGGTATATCTGTTTTGTTTTCTGATGTTTTTTGCGGTTATTATCTGGGGATCTTTTGATATAGGGCTGAACTATTTTCTCAACAGCATAATCCGTAAAAAGACAAAAGCCAAAGAAGTCGCCTTGACATTTGATGACGGGCCAACAGAATTTACACCCAAATTTCTTGATCTGCTAAAGGAAAGCAACATAAAAGCAACCTTCTTCTGCATCGGAAAACAGATTGAAAAACATCCCGAAACCTTCCAAAGAATTATTGCAGAAGGTCATACCGTTGGAAATCATACTTTTTCACATGCTGACAATACCGGTTTTTTATCAACTTCAAAAATGATTGAAGAAATTGAAAAGTGTGATGAAATAATCTTGAAAACCAGTAATGTAAAAACAAATTTATACCGCCCTCCTTTTGGCGTTACTAATCCGAATATTGCCCGAGCCATTAAAAGAACAGGCAAAAAAAGCATCGGCTGGAATGTACGGTCATTAGATACGGTAATTCAGGATGAGAACAAAATTTACTATAATATTACCAAAAAATTAAAAAAAGGAAGCATTATCCTTCTTCATGACACTTCGGAAAAAACATATAATGTTTTGGCAGATTTATTGGTATTTTTGAAGGATAAAAAATATTCAACTTTTACAATTGATAATATTTTAACCGCAAAAGAGACAAAAGCTTTTAACACCAGAGTAAGCTTAAATGAAAAGAAGAACACATAAGTTTTTGAAAATCTTTGATTTTTCATCTTTTTTGTGGTTACATTAAAACGTTAAAAAATGATTAAAAATATAGCTTTAGGAGCATTTCTATTGATTTCAGGTGTTTTTTTCTCGCAGAATACGGCAATGTCCGGGGCTGAAGCCAAAGCATTTGTAGCGAAAGTTTCTTCGGAAACGAAAGGGATAAAAACGCTGCAGGCCGATTTTACGCAGAGCAAGAAAATGGATTTCCTGGATAAAAGCATTGTAACCCATGGAAAAATGTCTCTCAAAACTCCGAATATGCTTGCCTGGAAATACACAAAACCCTACCAGTACAGCATTGTTTTTAAAGATAATAAGATATTCATTAATGATCAGGGCAAGAAATCTTCTGTGGATGCCAAAAGCAAAACTTTCGAAAAAATCAATAAATTAATAGTAGGAAGTTCAAACGGACAGATGTTCAATGATCCAGAATTCTCAGTAAGTTATATGAAAAGTGCCAATTTTAACATTGCCAAATTTACCCCGAAATCTGCTCAGCTGCTGAAATATATTAAGCAAATTGAATTATATTTCCCTAAAAATGAATCAACAGTTTCCCAGGTTAATATGACGGAAGCATCCGGAGACACTACCAATATTCTTTTCAAAAATACAAAAGTCAATGCGCCGGTTGCTGCTTCGGAATTTAGCTTATAGCTTGATATTCATTTTGTTTACGTCTTGCAAAACGTACAAGCTTAATGATGCAAAACCAATTTCAACTTCTGAAAAAACCGTTGAAAATCTCTATTTTTCATCTACGGAAGATTATGTGTATAAATGCCAGATGGATATTTATAAAAACCATATAAGCGGCATTCTGATCATAAAAAAAATTAGTGAAAATACTCATCGTGTTGTGTTAACCTCGGATTTTGGAAATAAATTGATCGATTTTGAGATTTCAGAAAATGATTTTAAGTTGAATTATGTTCTTCCGGATCTTGATAAAAAAATCGTCATCAGTTTTTTACGGAATGATTTTCAGGAGCTCTTAAAACAAAATTATCCTGTATCTGAAAGTTTTGAAAATAAAACCGACAATATTTATCTTTCTCAATCTGACAAAAAAGCCTATTATTTATTCTTTAACAAAGAAAACAAATTGCTGAAACAAATTGTCTACACCAAAAACAATAAAGAGAAAATAGATTTTACATTCGACGCAAAAAAACATATCTTCGCAGATAGTTTGAATCTTCAACATAAAGATTTTAAGATCAATATAAAACTATTTCAAATTACCGAAACAGAATAAATAATGCAGACTATTCTCACCGATTTTTACAGTTTAGAATCCTACGAAAAGGCAGATAACGGAAATTTTACAGCGCACATTCTGCTTAACAAGGACCATGATATTTTCAAAGGGCATTTCCCGGGAAATCCTGTAACACCGGGAGTTTGCATGATGCAGATTGTAAAAGAACTTTCTGAAGAATTTACAGGACAAAAACTATTTTTAAAGTCTGCTTCCAATGTAAAATTTATGGCGATCATTAATCCTTTTGAAACGCCGGAACTAAAATTACAGCTGGATATTACGGAAAATGAAGAAGAAGTTAAAGTAAAAAACACCACTTCTTTTGGCGAGACTATTGCATTAAAAATGTCAGTTAACTATAAAAAACTGGCAAAATGAAATTAATTTTTTCGTTCGTAACTGCAGTTATGCTTTTCTTTCAATCGGGAATTGAATCTTTGCGGGAAAGTTATGCTAAAGCAAATGCATCCAATGCGAATACCGAAGCATTTATCAATACTGCTGAAAAAAGCTCCGGGTCTGACGCCGTCATCCAGGGTTATAAAGCGGCAGCTAAAATAATGGAAGCCAAAATCACGAAACACAACCGGAAAGCATTGGTAAAATCCGGCGCTACCAGTCTTGAAACTATTATCAAAAGCAATCCCAATAATATCGAACTTCGGGTCATCAGGATGAGTGTTCAGGAAAATATTCCGAAAATTGTGGGATACAGAGGAAGCCTTAAAGATGATAAAGCTTTCATTCTGAATAATTACAGCAAGCAAAATTCAACATTAAAAAACTATATTAAAAAATTTGCGGCACAATCTAAAACAATGACGGAGGCCGAAAAAGCAAGTTTTAAATAAAACCATGACCCTCACTGAAGTCCAGAAAGCAATTTCCGAAAAGAATATCTGTGTTTTAGTTCCTACCTACAACAATGAAAAAACGCTGAAAAGGGTTATTGACGGTATTTTGGAATATACGGATAAGATTATCGTTGTAAATGATGGATCTACAGATTCTACACCGGTTATTTTACAGGATTATCCCGAAATCATGGTTATCCATCTGCCTGTAAATAAAGGAAAAGGAAATGCTTTGAAAACAGGTTTCAGGGAAGGTGAAAAGGGAGGCTACAGCTATGCCATCACGATTGATTCTGATGGGCAGCATTATCCTGATGACATTCCGGTTTTTGTGGAGGCATTGTTAGAAGAAAATCAGGAAGTTCTTCTTATAGGAAACAGAAACATGGCCCAGGATGGAATTCCTAAAAAAAGCAGTTTCGGGAACCGTTTCTCCAATTTCTGGTTTTGGTTTGAAACAGGAATTAAACTGGAGGACACGCAATCTGGTTACAGACTGTACCCGCTTCATAAAATTCCCAGAAAATATTATACTCCGAAATTTGAGTTTGAGATTGAAATCATTGTACGGACAGCCTGGAGGCACGTTATTGTGAAAAATGTACCGGTAAAAGTACTTTATGATCCTGCTGAAAGAGTATCTCACTTCAGGCCTTTTAAAGACTTTACCAGAATCAGTATTCTTAATACGATTTTGGTAGCCATTACGCTGGTTTACATTATTCCTAGAAATTTCATTAATAATTTCAAAAAAAAAAGTTTTAAGAGATTTATAAAAGAGGACGTTTTGGAAAGCGATGGAAGTAACCGTACCAAAGCATTTTCCGTTGCACTCGGTGTATTAATAGGTTTTTCTCCTTTTTGGGGCTTTCATACGTTGCTTACCATTTCTTTAGCGGTCCTTTTCAAGCTGAATAAAGTATTGGCTTTTGTAGCATCCAATGTAAGCATACCTCCTTTTATCCCTTTTATCATTGCCGCTTCATTGTTTCTGGGCTCACCCTTCGTAGATGGTGAAGGCAATATTTTAAGTCAGGAGCTTAATTTTGATCTTGTGAAAAATAATCTGCTGCAGTATTTAATTGGCAGCGCGATATTATCGGTTTCCATGTCCGTCATTTCCGGTGTTGCGGTTTTCTTGTTCCTGAATAAAGTAGACCCTGAAAACACTTAGGCTTATTAATAAAAAAACTGCAAAGCCTTTTGACTTTGCAGTGTGTATTGGACTACTTTATTGTTATTTTCTGCGAATAATTCTTACCCGATTTATCCGTTACCTGCAGCAAGTATATTCCTGCTTCTAAATCCTGTACCGAAATCTGGTCTCTTTCTACTTTAGTCTGCAAAACAACTCTTCCGCTCATATCATAGATTTTAGCTTTTTCCGGAATAAAACCAGATTTAGTTTTGAACTGAATGATATCATGTGCCGGATTCGGATATACCGTAAACATCTCTTCAGTAGCCTGAATCTCTTTTGTGCCCAAGAATGAACCTTCAACCACGTTTAATGTTGTATTGGGAGTTACATTGTTAATTGTGTCTACCAATCCGGAAGGCCAACGCACAATCACTTTTGTAATGGAAGTAGCCTGCCCGATTCCGAAATGAACATTCAGGGTACTCATATTTCCGAAGCCTGTACCACTCTGTACATCTCTGATCTGTTTTCCCCATGTTCCGTAAATTTCTACTCTTGCGCCAATTCCGTTTCTATTGCTTTGGGTTCCTCTCAGGGTTACTTTCAGCCATTTATTGGTATTTCCGGCGTTCATCATAACAATATTTCCGTTCTGAATATCGAGAAACCCGTCATTATTTAAATCTCCGATAGGGCGGTCGAAACCGGATATGTTATAAGCATTTGGATTTGGAGTAAATGTAAAATCTCCATTACCGAACATGATGGTATTCCCCGCTCCGAGCACATCCAGAAAGCCGTCATTATCAAAATCATGGGCTACATATTCTCTGGTAATTGTATTGGTTACATCATAACCTGATCCTGCAGATTTATCGGTAAATGTTCCGTCTCCGTTATTTTTCATTACTTTACTTAATCCATTTGCTGTGGAATTAATTCCTACCACCGCATCCATCCATCCGTCATTATTAAAATCTCCCCATGCGGAAGACCATGCCTGAACAGGATTTGCCATATTGGCTGCGGCGGCCACATTGGTGAAAGTAGCATTGCCGTTATTTCTGTGAAGTTCATCGATATTCCCTCCGGGACCCGAACCTCCTCCGCTGCATTTTGCAATAAAGAGATCCATATCTCCGTCATTATCATAATCAATCCAAATGGATCCGTAATTTCCTCCTGAAGGAAAATCTCCCAGTCCGCCCTGATTATGATTCATATCTGTACCATCGTTAATATAATATCTGTTCGGAGCATTATCGTCACATACAAAAGCATCCAATTTCCCATCGTTGTTAATATCGATAAAATTTGTTCTCTGAACTAAAAAAGACTGCTGCTTCCTATCTGATGTATAAGCCGTTCCGGTGGCATTTGCCTTTAAAAAAGCAATTCCGCTTCCCGAACCATAAATCAGATCGTTAAATCCATTATTATCATAATCTCCGGCGGCTATACTCCATGAAGGTGTTATAACTGTGGTGGGAACGGTATACGTTACATTATTGAATGTTCCGCCCGGCTGCTGATAGGAAATGACAATCTGTGTTGTGCTTACCACAGAAACAATATCATCAAGGTAATCTCCGTTCATATCTACAATACAGTTATTAAAACTTCCTGCTACAGAAACAGTCTGAGGATTAAACACCAGGCGATCCGGCTGAACTATTACCTCGGATAATGTAACATTAAAGCCCAAGGAAGAATATTTATTATCAAAGACGATATAATATGTAGTTCCTGCAACTGCATTAAAGGTAACTTGGGAAAACTGTCCAATGTAATCATCGTTGGCCGTAATACAATTAAGTGCGGTACAATTTCCTGAAAACACCATTAAACGGGTATCAGCGTTTTGCCCAGCAGACGAAGTGGTAATTTTAATCGTTTTATTTGCCGTAGCCGTATATTTATACCACAAGCCTTTCGTTCCCGGCACACCTGTTAAAGTACAAGCAGTTAGCGGCGGGTCACCGGTAACATCAGGAGCCGTTATCGTGCCCGGATTGAGCGTAACTGCCGTGGCGCATGTGAGCTGTGCAGATACCCATGTACTGTTGAATAATAAAACAAAAAAAGGGAATATTTTTTTCATGATTAAAATTTTTTATTATTTAGGGACAGGATTGATTTAAAGAAGAAATCCATTGTTTCAGGAGCTCTACTCCTTCATCATGAACAATTGTTCTTCCTAACAAAGGCATTCTGGTGTTTTCATTAGTAGAATTCAATCTGAAATGCATTACCGATTTATCCGGATTGCCGGGAGTAATAATTTTTTCCAGCGACGAACCAAGCGGCTCATCGGCCATAACACAAACTCCTATTTTTGTTAAGTTACTAGTCTGGCTGAAACTTAACCGTATTGGCCTGTAATCGCATCGTGCATTTTCCTGATGGCAATGCGCACAGTTGACATCAAGATAAGACCGAAGGCGTATATCCAAAGGTTTGCTTGTATCTTTATAATTCACTGTAGAGACAATATTTGAAGGATAGCTTTGCAGATAACCTTCATCAACAAGTTTTTGAAGCTGGTTTTTTATACCGTTGGGATAATTGTAAGTCCCATTTAAATTTTGTGGTTTCACTCCAATCGGGATCGGTTTATTGTCTAATTTGTGACAAGCAAGACATTCTGTTTCCGAAGGAATCCTGTAATCTGTGGTGATAAGGTCTCCATTTTCTTTTTTGAAGGTAATATTTTTAGAAGTTCCGCTTGCAAAGTTTGCACCGGTAACCAGTTCGGCTTCAGTCTGGGCATCATTCCACAGATATTCTGCAAAAATCCATCCTGTAGCTTTTTTTATCATCAAACGTGTTTCCAGAATCTTTGTTGTATTGCCTGGTTGTATGGTATTGTAATAGAAATTTTTGATAAGGACCGTTCCTACAGGGAAATTCAGAACTTTGTCGTCAGTATCATAACTTGCCTTCGTTCCTCCCGGCATCCAGACGAATCTTTTTTTCAAGGCATAATCTGTAAAAAGCGAACTTGCCGGCTCGTAAGGAATAACCTTGGTATTAGGCTGCAGATTTTTAAGTTCTCCTGTAAAGAACATATACGTTGATAATTTTGAATAAGGAACTGCATCAATATTAAAATTGACAAAAGAACTTTCCGTTTCCACACTTTCAATTTTTTCGTCGTTTTTACAGGAAAAAAGAAATAAGAAGCAAAATAAATACAGTAAGTAGTTTTTTCTCATTCATTAAAATTTAGCAAAAGCGAAGATAACAAATTAAATTATAATTAATAAAATAATTATTAATAAAAACAACTTTTCTTTAAAAATGATACAATTAAAAATATAATTAATAAAACATATTATGTTAAAAAGTGATAAATAAATGATTTATTAAAAACGTAAATTTCAACCTACCTGGTTAATGGCATTCAAAATATGCTGTTTCTTGAAAAGTATAAATATGATTATTTTATTCTTCTAAGTGTTTTATGAAGGTATTGTTCTACGTCTCTTTTGTCCGGTACAGTTGTGATTTCTTTAGTCAGCGCTTTCTCAAATTCTGCTTTTGCTTTCCCGTATTCTTTTTGGTGATAATAATATTTTCCCGATTCATAATACACCAGCCAGAAATCCGGATTTAAAGATTGGTAATGAGTAAGAAAGCCATCCGTTAACAATACCTTTCCCTCAATTGCTTTTTCAACCTCCTTATTTATTAATTTGTATTCTTCATAATTTTCAAATTCCTGAGAATCAATGAATGGGTCTTTTGGAATATTAAGCTCAGATCTGGCCAAATCACCGTTTTCCAAGCGTTGCCCCGAAAATATTTCATTAAGATCATAACATACAAACTCTCCCAACTGATAAGGATTTGCCGAAACCCAAACCAACTTTTTCTCGGGCGAGAAAATCACAGCATGATGTGCCAGAAGCTGATTGATCGACTTTTCGTTTCCGTATCCTATTCTTTTTCTTTTTAGTCCTGACTTATCCCGTAAAATGGCAGCCATTTTTTCAGGGGTAAGCTTTTTATTTTTTTCTAAAAGTTCCTGGAGCTTTTCGTAGCGGTATTCAGAATGGCTTTCTTCAATGTGCTTTTGATTTCTTTTATCATTTTTATAAGCACCTGACTGAAAATGATTGGTACAAAACACGCGGCTTGTATTTTCAGCCTGGTACACCCCGAAATTATCCGGGGAAACCTCAATGATGACAGCATTTTTATCATAGGCACTCCCTACAAGTATAGATTCCGAGACAAAAACTTTCCTCTTTTTTGCAATGGCAATAGCTTCATCAATATTTTTCGCATACTGCAGAATCTCTCTTGTCACCAGAGAAATCGGTGTTTTTGCTGTTAACGGAATTTTAGATTTTCCGGCATTGATGGTTACCGTAATTCCTTCTTTATTCATCCCGGAAACTACCCCTATCATACCCGGCCAACTTACAGATAAGAAAGGAATTCCCTCTTCCGGCTCTACAAGCTCAACAACCTTATTTTTCGCAAAATCGTCTCCCACATAAAAATCAAAATTTCTTCCGATCAGCAAATCTCCGTCTTCGGTATTTTCATTCCAGACGGCAAGAGAAGTGCATCCTACCATCATAAGATCCTGCATGGCATGACCGATATCGTGAGCCCCGTGCAAATAAAGATTTCGCTGGTATTTAGGGGCAATAAAATCATATTCATCGGAAGAATACCGGGATAAACCATAGAGCTCTGCCTGAAAATCCTCCCGAACATTCAGATACATTTTCCGATTATACCATTTCAAAAACCCACGCAAGAGACTTTGTTTAAATTTTGACGGAACAAAACCTTCCACTTTTGAAAAGAAAATCTTCTCCTGATTTTGCATGAGGCTCTGTGTGAGCGCTCCATTATTATACCCCAGCTGCAAAGGGTTTCCTGTAATATAAAGCTCCCAAAGCTGCTGTTTGTTCCTTGTTAAATAATTTTGATTAAAGCTATACGTAGAATCATTGATTTTTTTAATTTTCGGAATTTCAAGGGAATATTGATTAACATCAGGTATATGATTAATAGATTTTCTTACACCGCAAGAAGTAACGTTAAAGATAAGGCTGAGATTGAGAAATAATAAAATGAAATATTTGCCATTACGTCTCTGAACTCTGTTTTGAGAACTTTTATCAGTATTCATAATCACAGATATCATATTACTTTCCTCTTTTATTTTGGTTAATAAATTGTGTTAATCTTTCATCAACGAGTTCTTTGCCTATGATTTCCGCACAGGTATTGAATGCTCCTATGGTACAGCCTAAGATTCCGTGCATATTCACAGATTGCCCTGTGAGAAAAAGGTTGTCGATCTTTGTTCTTGGCGAAACCATTGTTTTCAGAGGATTTTCCGAGCTTTTGCGATAGCCGTACATATTTCCGTTGAAGCTGCCGATATAATCGCGGTAGGATAATGGTGAAGAGGTGTAGATTTTTTTTATAGATTTTCTCAGATCAGGAATTTTCTTTTCTAAAGCATCAATCATTTTTTCAGCTTTTTCCAGCTTTAATTTTTCATATGCTTTTCCTCTTTCAGATTCTTCCGCAACGGTATTGAATGTATTTTGCCAAGCTTTCACTTCTTCAAAATCCATATAGGAAATTGCGGTAAGACTTTCTGCAAAACCGGAATCATGTTTTGATTCTGTTGAAGAAAGCATATACGTTTCCGGCCAGAATTCTTTTTGATAACTATAGGCATTCCAGACTTTTTCTTCATTGGAAAAGTGATACAGATTATAATTAAAATCAGGAATTTCACGAGGTTTCAATACCAGATACACACTGAAACAGGATGAGACCGGCTCCCAGCTCATAATCCTGTTAAAAAAGGATTTTTTCAGTCTTTCCTTACCAAGAAGGTTAATCGTTGAACGAATTTCGATATTCGAGATAAACTTTTTGGCAAAATATTCTTTTCCTGACGAAGTTTTTATCCCTGATAAAATATTCTCTTCATTAAAAATGAATTCAGAAACTTCAGCATGTTTATGAATTTCAGCACCATATTCGCGAAGCCTGCGTATGAGTAATTTAGAGATCTGGCTTCCGCCATGTACACATTTGTAGGCACTTTGAATGTAGGAATTCACCGTAAGCGCATGGACGTAAAACGGAACATTTTCTGAATCGCCTGCGTATAAAAAATTTGATCCCAATAAAACAGCCTGCAGCCTTTTATTAGCAGTTAAAGATTCAATGAATCTTTTGGTATTTAGGTGAAGGATTTCTTCATTATAATTGTCTTTTCCCACTAAATTATATCGTGGAAACTTGCTGCAAACCCTCTGAATCTCTTCACAATAGTTTTGTAAATTCTCCCGTTCCTCCGGAAAATAAATGGACAGCTGCTCAACAAAATTTTCATACCCCTGCGCATGAGGATATTCAATTTCATCTTCTCCAAAAGTAATTTTATCGTAACCGTCCTGCCCCATCTTCCTGAGCTGAAGCTCATCCATTATCCCAAGATAGGAAAAAAACTGATACAGGTTTTGCCCTTCCGACAGGCCCCCTAAATAATGGACTCCCGTATCGAAAATGACCTTATCTCGGGAAAAGGTCTGCAGGTTCCCTCCATATTGGTTGTTTTTCTCCAGAACACACACTTTCAGACCTTCTTTCGCCAGAATAAGTGCCGAAACAAGGCCGCCCAATCCGCTGCCGATTACGAGTATGTCGTATGTTTTTTTCAAGTAGGAAAGTCTTTAATGATTCGAATTTTAAAATGCAAAGTCTGCAAAGATTTTTCTTAATCACTTCCCGTTTTTACTTTCACAAAGGTGTTAACATTCAGCAAAAACAAAAAGGAACTTAGGACTTTATTTTAAATTTCTCAATCATTTAATGTTTGAGTTAAATATTAGTTTTTTCTTGAGTAAAAGTAGGAAATTTAATCAATATCGTCCCAAAAATCAAAATAATTGAACCATTGGAGAGGATATTTCCTGATCATAGATTCCAGGTTTCGGGTATAGGAGTTGAGAAGCCCCTGTGCATCGCGTTTTTTGACGTTTTCGGCAACTCTTGCATAAAGGTGATAATGAAGATTTTTTTCTTTCATCACATACACATAGACCACGGGAACGCCCAATCGGGAAGCAATAAGAAAAGGTCCGGCAGGAAATTTCGCCGTTTTTCCGAGTAATTCTCCTTCTAAGAATTTTGAGCCTTCGAAATAACGGTCGCCCGTAAAACAGATCAGCTCGTTTTTGGATAGCGCTTCATTAATCTCAAAAATATGAGACATATCTTCTTTTACATAAATGAATTTAACGGTACTTTTTTTAACGGATACGCTTTCAAGATATTCCTTAATGACCGTAACCTCCTGATCCGTGGTCACCAAATTGATCTGACAATCAAAATCAATATCCGCAAAGAAATGTTCTGCAATTTCAAAATTGCCGATATGGGCACTGATGAGAACACCGCCTTTCTTTTCTGCTAAAAGATTTCTCAGATTTTCAATTCCGTCGAATTCATAAGTATATTTTTCCCGTAATCCGGCTGAAATAGCCGTTTTGTCGATAAGAACCTTTCCGAAAGTGAAATAGTTTTTAAATAATGAAGTTTTTGTTTTCCAGTATCCGTAATTCAGTCTTTTTCCGAAATAATACCTGTAATATCTGTTGCCGTTTTTTTCGAATAAAAAATAGTAGAAGGCAACAAAATAAAGCACAATATATGAACTTCTGATCCCGATATTTCTAATGCACCAGACAAAAATTCTGTATCCCAGAATCGTGCCTTTAGATTTACCTTTCCATTTGTTCATATTTTTGTTCTTAACGCAAAGTTCGCAAGGAATTTTTAACAGCTAACTGTTTTTAAGTTCGCAAAGGCGTTTCTCTCAGCAAAGGAGCTAAATCAATAATTATACGTTTTTCTCAGCAATTTTATTTTCAATGGTTGAATAGAAGTCCTCAAAAGTCACGATGTTTTTAAAATCAGCTTCGCCCAATTTCACTCCGAAATTGGATTCTATTACGACCACCAGATCAATATAATCCAGGCTGTCCAGGCCTAATGTCTTTTTAAAGTTTGCATCATTGCTGATTTCATCGCCGTCTACTTCAAATTCATTTACTAAAAAGTCATTGGCGGTCGCAACAATTTTTTCCCTTTCCATGTTTTTAATTAAATTTTTTAACAATTAATGCGGAATTGGTTCCCCCAAATCCGAAAGAATTCGACAAAAATACGTCAATTTTTTGACTTTTTGTTTCGGCAATCAAATTTATCCTTTTTGCTTCATCATCAGGATTTTCCAGATTGATATTCGGGGCAATGAAATCGTTCTGCATCATAAGAATGGAATAAATAACTTCGCTGGCACCCGCCATCCAGCATTCATGGCCGGTCATGGATTTTGTTGAACTTACAGGAACGTCACCCCCGAAAATTTCATAAATCGCTTTGGCTTCATTAGCATCACCAATTGGTGTGGATGTTGCGTGAGCATTAATATAATCAATATCTTTCACCTGTAAACCAGACTGTTGCAAAGCTCTATTCATTGCTAAAGCAGGTCCGTCAACATTCGGTGTTGAAATATGTCCTCCGTTTGAAGAAAATCCATAACCCACAATTTCCGCAATGATATTCGCTCCTCTTTTCTGCGCAGACTCCAGGCTTTCAACAATTAAAGTAGCAGCTCCGCCACTGGGAATCAAGCCATCTCTTGCAGAATCAAATGGTCTTGATGCTTTTGTAGGCTCATCTTCTCTCACTGAAAAAACACCCAATCCATCAAAACTCGCCATGGAATATTTGTTGGTTTCCTGGGCTCCTCCGCAAACAATCATATTCTGGAAGCCGTTTTTAATCATCATATAAGCCAGTCCGAGAGAATGGGAACCGCTTGCACAGGCAGCACTAATGGTAAGGTTAATCCCTCTTAATTTAAAAATCGTGGAAAGATTCATGGTAACGGTGGAGTTCATCGACTTGAAAATAGCCCCAGACCCCATTAAAGTAGTATCTTTTTTCTCTCTTGCAATGTCGATAGATTCTACCACTGCCTGAGAAACACTGTCGTTTCCGTATAAAATCCCGACTTCATTATTGTCTAAAAAATCCTGGTCTACACCAGCCTGTTTTAAGGCATCTAAAGTTGCTACATACGCATATTCGCTTTCCTCGCCCATGCTTACACGTTGCCTGCGGCTGAGAAGATTTTTAAGATTCGGTTTCGGAACAACGCCGGTTAATCCGGATCTGAAACCAAACTCCTTTCTTTCATCTACTAAAAAAATTCCGGATTTCCCTTGAAATAAAGATTCTTTCACCTCTTCCAAAGAAGTTCCGATGCAGGAATAAATTCCCATTCCGGTAATGACAACCCTATTTTCCATGTTAAAAAATGTAACAATTTTGCTGCTAATACTTTATCGCAAAGTTCGCAAAGATATTTTAAATTTAATTCTGCTTTACGTTCGCAAAGGCGTTTCACTCAGCAAAGTTTAAAGATTGTAAATTTAGATTAAACTGACTATGAGTAAATTCCTCCATTGATGTTAATGACTTCACCCGTAATGTACGATGATTTTTTAGAAGCTAAAAATGCGACTAAATCTGCCACCTCTTCTGCTTCACCGAATCGGTTTGCAGGAATCATGGCTTTTAATTCGTCTTCGTTAAACTCCTGGGTCATATCTGTTTTAATGAATCCCGGCGCCACCGCATTTACGGTGATATTTCTTTTTGCCACTTCCTGAGCCAGGGCTTTTGTAGCTCCCACCAAAGCTCCTTTTGCAGCAGAATAATTGGTTTGTCCCGCTGTTCCTTTCACTCCGGAAACAGAAACCATATTGATGATTCTTCCGTATTTATTACGTAACAATTTTTGAATAAAGAAATTCGTAACATTAAAGAATCCGTTTAAACTTGTGTTAATCACTGAGTTCCAGTCTTCACTCGGCATCCACATGAATAATCCATCCCTTGTAATTCCGGCGTTATTTACAATCACTTCCACCACAGCACTGGAGTTGGTATCCTGCCATTCTGTTAAAACCGCCTTTGTTTCCTCAGCATTTCCTACATCAAATTTCAGAATTTCCCCTGTTGCCCCCAATTCTTCAACTTTAGCCAAGGTTTCCCTTGCTGCCGTTTCGTTTGAAGTATAGTTAATCAAAATATGATAATTCTTTTCTTCTGCCAGTTTTATACAGATGCCCCTTCCGATTCCCCTTGAGCCTCCTGTGATGATTGCACATTTCATGTGTTTGCTTATATTAGTTTAATTTCTGTAGTTTAATTCTATGACAATTTATTTTGGATAAAAATTACATAGTTTTTAAATATTTTTTTACCTGTTCCAAATATGGATACATCACCATATCATCGGAGAATGCAGGAATAATTTTTCTTATTTCATCATACAATTCTTTAGTTGCAGATGAAATTTTATCCTGAAAACCAAGATATTCAATAGCCTGAATGATCGTAATCGCTTCAATCGTCAATACCTCGAAAGCGTTTTCGATCACCTTTCTGCAGATCACCGCAGCGTTGGTTCCCATGCTCACAATATCCTGATTATCATTATTATTCGGTATGCTGTGAATATACATCGGGTTAGACAGCATCTGGCTTTCCGCCGTGGTTGAAGTTGCCGTAAACTGAACTCCCTGCATCCCGAAATTAAATCCTAATTTGCCCAAATTAACAAACGGAGGCAAGATTTCATTGATTTTAGAATTTAAAAGGTAATTTAATTGCCTTTCTGCGAGCATTGTTAGTTTTGCCACTACAATTTTCAGCTTATCCATTTCCAGGGAAACATAATCTCCGTGAAAATTTCCGCCGTGGTAAACATGCTGGTCTTCAACATTGATGATCGGATTATCATTAGCTGAATTAATCTCGTTTTCCAATACTTTTTCAGTGTATTCCAGAGTATCCAAAACAGGTCCTAAAATCTGCGGAACACATCGTAAAGAATAATATTCCTGAACTTTTTCTTTGAAAACTTTTTCCTGTTCTTCAAAATGAGTGTATAAATGATCTGCTCTTTTCCTGATCAATTTGCTGTCGGACAAATGAGCCCGCATTTTTTCTGCAATTTTCTGCTGACCGGCGTGAAGTTTTGTTCCGTTTAATACTTCCGATAAGTGATCATCATACGCCTGAACAATTTCATTAATCGCACAGGATAATTTAATAGAAATATCAGTTAACTGATTCGCTTTATGCGCATTAACAGCACCAATCCCGGACATCACGGAAGTTCCGTTCATTAACGCGAGTCCTTCACGGATTTCTACCTGAATCGGTTTTAAACCTTCAGATTCAAAAACTTCTTTTGTAGATTTTCTTTCGCCTTTATAGAAAACTTCACCTTCACCAATCAGCACTAAGGCTAAGTGTGCCAATTGTACGAGATCGCCGCTTGCGCCTACTCCTCCGTGTTCAAAAATCAACGGTGTAATACCTCTGTTTATTAATTCATTAAGTAAAATAACAACAGATTCATGAACCCCGGATTTCCCCAGAGATAATGTATTCAGTCTGGCCAGCATACAGGCTTTTGCTTCGTCTGCAGGAAGCGGATTTCCTATTCCTGAAGAATGGCTTCTGATGAGATTGTATTGAAGCTGATGTGTATCTTCATCACTGATTTTAAATTGTGCCATCGGTCCGAAGCCTGTGTTCACACCATATATCACTTTATTTTTTGAAAATTCCTTTAAGAACTGAAAGCTTTCATTTACTCTGGCAATAAGTGCTTCGTCCAGTTCTATTTTTTTATTCTCATTGATGATTTTTTTAAAATCGCTCAGTTCTAAAAAGTTATTTATTTTCATTTATTGAAAGTAATAATATGATAATTTTGTAATTATTAATTAATTGTTATTAATTTGCGGCAAAGATAGAAGTTATTATTAAAATAAAAAATCAAAGATGAGCAAAGAATTTGTTGACGTTCTTGTAATCGGAGCCGGGCCTTCCGGGTGCGTATCTTCTTCATACTTAAAGAAGAACAACGTCAACGTAAAAGTTGTTGAAAAGACGAAATTCCCAAGACTGGTTGTCGGAGAAAGCCTCATTCCAAGGGTAATGGATCATTTTGAGGAAGCAGGCTTATTTCCTGCGCTTGATAAAATGGGTTTTGAAAAGAAACTTGGCGCCCGGTTTTTGAGAGGAAAAGAAGTATGTATTTTTGATTTCAGCAATAAGTTCGGAGACGGCTGGGACTGGACATGGCAGGTTCCCAGAGCAGATTTTGACAATGTTTTAGCTCAGGAAGTTATTAATAAAGGGATTGATCTGGAATTCGAAACGGAAGTGACCGGGATTGAATTCAACGGAACAGATTCTGTGACCACAGTAAAAAATAAAAACGGAGAAACAAAAGAAATCCACGCCAAATTTGTCATCGACTCCAGCGGTTATGGAAGAGTCCTTCCAAGACTTCTGGATTTGGAAAAACCTTCAAAACTTTCACCTCACTCCGCTATTTTTTCCCATGTAAAAGATATCAACAGAGAAACAGGAACAGAAGGCACTTTGATTTCTTTTGATATTATTGAAACGGAAGTCTGGCTTTGGGTAATTCCTTTTTCCAACGGAAATACCAGCGTAGGAATTGTGGGTCCTACCGAATACATCGACCGACTTTCTAAAAACGGAGATACTACAGAAGCTCTAAGAAAAGCGATTTCTCTTTCAGATTATTATGTAAAACGTTTCGGTGATGTGGATTTTCTCTTTGAGCCGAAACATTTAAAGGATTATTCGTGTTCGGTAAAAAAACTGTACGGTGACGGTTTTGCCTTAACAGGAAATGCTTCGGAATTTTTGGATCCTGTTTTCTCTTCAGGAATGGCTTTTGCCACAGAAGGCGGGATGACGGCGGCAAAATTGGCATTAAGACAATTAAACGGCGAAAAAGTGGACTGGCAAAAGGAATTTGCAGACTATATTCTTTATGGTGTTGATGTTTTTACCACGTATGTAAAGGAATGGTACACCGGAAACCTCCAGGAATTGTTTTTCCACCAGCCGGAAAACCCCGATGTGAAAAGAAAAATCTGTGCAGTTCTCGCAGGTTATGTATGGGACAAAAAAAATACTTTTGTACGAATACATGATACAGCGATCAAGAATCTCGCAGAATTCATTAAAAAAGAAAAGCAACAAGCATAAAAAAACCGCTTCTGAAATAGGAAGCGGTTTTTTCATCTTATTTTATTTGATCTTTCTTTCGATCATATGAGCTAAAGTTTTTGCTGTTTTTGCATATCCTTCCGAAATCCTGTCATTGTTGTTTGGTAAACCTACAAAATTATCGCCGGGTGCATTCTCGCTGTTGATCTCCAGTAAAACATTATAAGGATTTGCAGTCTCTACAAATTTTAAGATCGTACTAAGTTTTGACGGCTGGTTCATAATGCCAGCGAACCATCCCGGATAAATCCAGACAGTTTCTACAGTTAAGGTGTATTTTGCGGATGAATTATTCACAGATGTTTTAATATCCATGTTTTTATTCATAGAAGCTAAAAACTTATCCACAAACTGAGTATTTTTGGAATATTCCCAGTCTTTCTTCCACTTTTCAAATTCCTCCGGACTTTTACCTGCTTTTTGAATATCTTTCGCCTGCTTAACAATGTAAGCTGCTTCATCCATATTTTCCTTGTAAAAGAGCATGTGGCTGTAATCCATTTTAAGGTTGAGTTCAGTTTGCCCTTTCAGGAAATCAAAATTTCCAGAGATTACTTTCATCTTTTGCGCAGAAATTATGCCCGTTAAGAAAACAAAAAAAGTTAATGCTAATTTTTTCATGAGTTATTTAATTTTATATACTGTCAATTTTAGTTTCTTAAGTCAATAAATGCAATTGGCTTTCTACTGTTCGGGTTAAAAACTGTTTTAGATAAAATATCAAAATCAACAAGCTCGATTTTCGGACTTACCCTCAATTTTGCCCGGAAATGATCTCTTACTTCACTTACAAAGCTTTCGGAATCACTGTCTGTACTTATTTTAATGATAATTTCATCCAACCCGATTTCATTCGACTGAATAACAATCTGGTAACACAGAATACCCTCGAAATCATTCAGAATATCATTCATCGCAGGCGGATACAATGTAGTGCCCTTATATTTGATCATCTGCTGCTTCCTGCCGATCACCGGACCGAGTCTCATTGTATTTCTTCCGCATTTACAAGGTTCATCGTGCGCTTTTACAATATCTCCCGTTTTGAATCTTAATAACGGAATCGCCTCAACACCTAAAGTTGTAATGGTTAATTCCCCGCTTTCACCTTCTTTTACAGGATTTCCGTTGTCATCAAGAATTTCAGTGATGATTAATTCGGGATGATGATGACCACCGACTTGTTCTTCACATTCCGTAAAAGCGGTGCTCATCTCTGTGGAAGCGTAGGTTGAGAATAATTTAATATCCCATTTTTCTTTAATTTTCCGGGATAAAATATTATCTGTAAAATCCTGATTTTTGATACTTTCTCCGATACAAACTGCACCGTAAACACTGGAGTTTTTATAATCAATTCCATGCTTTTCGGCATAATCGATCATTTTTAATAAAAATGAAGGAACAGTAATTAAATATTTCGGCCTGTATCTGAAAATAGAATCCCACTGAAGTTCCGGAATTCCCGGCCCCATTCTTACCACGCTCGCACCCATTTTTCTTAAGCCTAAAAAATAAGCAAGTCCGGCCATGAATCTTTTATCGATGGTTGTAATCATCTGGACAACATCTCCTTTTTGAATTCCGGCACAGGCAAAAGAAATCGCCTCGTTATAAGCTAATCTTTCAAGGTCATTATCTGACAATCCGAAGGTTACAGGGTCACCCAATGTTCCTGAAGTTGTGCTGTAATCCACAATTTTATCCGGAGTGACACAGAAAAAATCATCATTATGCTGCTGAATATCGTTTTTTGTGGTGATCGGGATTTTCTGCAGATCTTCCAAAGTCTGAATATCAGAAATGTTGATATTGTTTTCCCTGAATACTTTTTGGTAAAAAGGGGAATTGTTTTCAAGGTAAGCCAAAAGCTCCTGAAGTTTTTGCTCCTGAAATTTTTTGATTTCCCTAATGTCTGATCTTTCGATGGATGGATAGAAGTCCAATAGATTTATTTTTAAAGGACAAATTTAATATTAATTTTCTCATGAAGATTTTATTGCTCATGGATTTCCATTGCTATCGTATTTTAGTTCTTTGATCGTTCTTAAAAATCTCTTGACAATAATTTTACGCAAAGTTTTTATTCTAAATTCATTTTTAGAGGGCAAAGGCAAATAAATTTGCTGCGCAAAGCGTTAAAAAAAGGTTCATCAAATCAACTTGTTGATTAATTCTCAGCTTCTTAAAATATGCAGAAATTCAGATAGCTTTGTATTTAACTGAAGAAAAAAATAAGTTTGGGTTAAAAACCCATTAGCAGCGTTACAATCTGAAAGCGGGCTAAAGCCCGCTCCTATTGATCCCTATCAGAATCTGCAATGCCTGTGAAACATTCGTTTTATTTGTTTAAAAACTTCTTCAAAAGTTTACAATCTACTCTTGGCTGTTGACAAAAATTAATATTTCTGTTTTAACTTTCTGAAACCGAAATTTTTATTGCAAATATGAAAATAAAACATATATTATAAACCGGTAAATTTTAGTAAATTTGCCAACTTAATTAATCAACGATATTGATCTATTACAATGAGCCAATTTAAAGAATACAAAAACCTCAACCTTATTGACGTAGCCGAGAATGTAGCGGAATTCTGGAAACAGAATAAAACTTTCAATAAGAGTGTTGAGATTCGTGGGGGGCAGCCTGAGTTTGTTTTTTATGAAGGTCCGCCTTCTGCAAACGGTATGCCCGGAATTCACCATGTTATGGCCAGAGCATTAAAGGATATTTTCTGTCGTTACCAGACCCAGAACGGAAAACAGGTTTTCCGTAAAGCGGGATGGGATACACACGGACTTCCGGTAGAGCTTGGCGTGGAAAAAGAATTAGGAATCACTAAAGAAGATATTGGCACTAAGATTTCAATTGAAGATTACAACAAAGCGTGTCGTGAAGCGGTAATGCGTTACACCGATGTCTGGAACAATCTTACCGAAAAAATCGGATATTGGGTTGATCTTGACGATCCGTATATCACGTACAAGTCTAAATATATGGAAACCGTTTGGTGGCTGCTGAAACAACTGTATGACAAAGGATTATTGTACAAAGGCTACACCATTCAGCCATACTCTCCGAAAGCGGGAACCGGACTTTCTTCGCACGAAGTAAATCAGCCGGGAGCTTACCGTGATGTTTCAGATACAACGGTGGTGGCACAATTTAAGACATTACCGGAAACATTACCCTCATTTCTGCAGGGATTTGGTGATGTGCATTTCTTAGCCTGGACAACAACTCCGTGGACGCTGCCTTCCAATACTGCGTTGACAGTAGGACCGAAAATCGATTATGTTTTGGTTAAAACTTTCAATCAATATACTTTTGAGCCGGTAAATGTAGTTTTGGCTAAAGCTTTGGTTGGAAAACAGTTTGCAAAAAAATACAGTGAAGGTACAGAAGAAGATTTCGCAAATTACACTGCAGAAAGTAAAATTATTCCTTATCAGATTTTAGCCGAATTTAAAGGGGCTGATTTGGTTGGAATTAAATATGAGCAACTTTTACCTTATGCACTTCCTTACCAACATCCGGAAAACGCGTTCAGGGTAATCTCAGGAAACTTCGTAACAACGGAAGACGGAACCGGTATCGTTCACACCGCGCCTACTTTCGGTGCTGATGATGCGAAAGTGGCTAAAGAAGCGACCCCTGAAGTTCCGCCGATGCTTGTTTTGGATAAAAACGGAAATCCTGTTCCGCTGGTGGATTTACAGGGAAGATTTTTACCGCAGGTAAGTGACGAAATTTACGGTTTTGCGAATGAATATGTAAAAGGAGAATACCTGAGCGAAGCAGAAAAAGAAGCGGAATTCAAAATCCAGAAGGAAAACCTCAAGTCCATTATTTCAGATTTGAAGACCTATCTTTCTGTAGATGAAAGAATTGCTTTAAAATTGAGAAAAGAAAACAAGGCTTTCAAAGTAGAAAAATATGTTCACTCGTATCCGCACAGCTGGAGAACAGATGAACCATTGTTATATTATCCGCTGGATTCATGGTTTGTAAAAATGACCGCCGTGAAAGACAGACTGGTAGATTTAAACAAAGAAATCAACTGGAAGCCGAAATCAACGGGAGAAGGCCGTTTCGCCAACTGGCTGGAAAATGTAAACGACTGGAATCTTTCCCGTTCAAGATACTGGGGAATTCCGTTGCCGATCTGGAGAACAGCTGATCTGAAGGAGGAGAAAATCATCGGATCTGTAGAAGAATTGTATAATGAAATTGAAAAATCAATTGAAGCAGGATTGATGAAAGAAAATCCGTTCAAAGGTTTTATCATCGGAAATATGTCTGAATCCAATTATGAGCTTGTTGACCTTCATAAAAATGTGGTTGATAAGGTAATCCTCGTTTCAGATTCAGGACAAGCCATGAAACGCGAAAGCGATCTGATTGACGTTTGGTTCGATTCAGGGGCGATGCCGTACGCTCAGCTGCATTATCCTTTTGAAAATAAAGAATTAATTGATACCAATAAAGCTTTTCCGGCAGATTTCATTGCCGAGGGTGTTGACCAGACACGTGGTTGGTTTTACACGCTCCACGCAATCGGAACGGCAGTTTTTGATTCAGTAGCCTATAAAAACGTAATGAGTAACGGGCTTGTTTTGGATAAAAACGGTCAGAAAATGTCAAAACGCTTAGGCAACGCCGTAGATCCTTTTGAAACACTTGCGGTTTACGGTCCGGATGCTACCCGCTGGTACATGATTTCAAACGCCAATCCGTGGGAAAACCTGAAATTTGACATCGAAGGAATTGATGAAGTGAGAAGAAAGTTCTTCGGAACATTATACAACACCTATTCATTCTTTGCGTTATATGCGAATGTTGACGGGTTTAATTATTCTGAAAAAGAAGTTGAAAACAGACCTGAAATCGACCGATGGATTTTATCCGAATTAAATTTGCTCATCAAAGAAGTAAAAGCTTTCTACGAAGATTATGAACCAACAAGAGTAGCGAGAGCCATCAGTACGTTTGTAAATGATAACTTATCCAACTGGTACGTAAGATTGTGCAGAAGACGTTTCTGGAAAGGAGATTATTCTGAAGATAAAATCTCGGCTTACCAGACTTTATATACCTGTCTTGAAACAGTTGCCAAACTTTCTGCGCCTATCGCTCCGTTCTTTATGGATCAATTATACCAGGATTTAAACAGAGTAACCGGAAAAGAAAGTGCAGAATCGATTCACTTAACAGACTTCCCGGTTGCAGACGAAAGTCTGATTGACCAGGATCTGGTTGAAAAAACGCATCTGGCACAGAACATTACAAGTATGGTTTTCTCTTTGAGAAAGAAAGAAAATGTAAAAGTTCGCCAACCGTTGCAAAAAGTATTGATTCCGGTTTTGGATTCTAAAACGGAAGAGCAGATTTCAGCGGTTTCAGAACTGATCAAACAGGAGGTAAATGTTAAGGAAATCCAATTGATCAACGCAGAAGAAGCAGCACATCTTATTATAAAACAGATCAAACCGAATTTCAAAGCGTTGGGTCCTAAGTTAGGAAAAGACATGAAAGCGGTTGGAGGAGAGATTGCCAATTTCAATGCAGAACAGATTTCACAACTCGAAAAAGATGGAAAATTAGATGTTCAGGGATATGAAATTATACTCGATGATGTAGAGATTTCCACAAAAGATATCCCGGGATGGACGGTAACTTCCGATGGGAAAACAACTGTGGCATTAGATTTGACGTTGACAGAAGAATTAAAATCTGAAGGGATCGCAAGAGAATTCATCAATAGGATTCAGAACCTGCGAAAAGATAAAGATTTCGATTTGACGGACAGAATTTTGATCTCTCTGGAAGACAACTCGCCTTTCATTGATGACATCAGGAAAAATGAAGAATATATTTCTTCCGAAGTCTTGTCAAATAAAATAGAAATTGTATCTTCACTTTCAAATTTTAACGAAATCGAAATAGATGAAGTTAATTTTAAGATAAATGTTGAAAAAATTTAACATATAGTTATTGTTTTTCAAATTCCATTTCATAATTTTATTAAAAAAGAGAAAGAACCATGTCAGACGAAAGAGTAAGATACAGTGATGCTGATTTACAAGAATTTAAAGCAATCATTAAGGAGAAAATAGAAAAAGCGGAAAATGATCTTAAACTGATCAGAGAAAGTTTCATCAACGACCAGAATAACGGTACGGATGATACTTCACCAACGTTTAAAGCCTTTGAAGAAGGTGCTGAAACACTAAGCAAAGAACAGAATTCTATTTTGGCCGGAAGACAGGAAAAATTTGTACGTGATCTTAAAAACGCTCTGATAAGAATTGAAAACAAAACTTACGGCGTTTGCAGAGTAACCGGAAAATTAATTCCTAAAGAAAGGCTTCTGGCTGTTCCTCATGCAACGTTAAGCATCGAAGCGAAAAATATGCAGAAATAACCGGAAGGTTAATATCATAAATTTGGGTTTATATTGTATTTTTGACAAATACTTTATAAACCTAATTTTTAGTATATATCCATGAGTGATTTATTCATTTTAATCATCATTATCGTTGTAATCCTGGTGTTTATTTACAGAGACCGGATCAGGAATCGGTTTTTTCCTGCAAAGCAAAAAAATTTGACGATCGATGACCGGTTTAATGCTGATAAACGCGAAAGGGAAAAAGAAATAGACAGGCTTTTAAGTAAAATGGGCAAAAACGGCATCAATGATCTTTCACCCAAAGAAAGAAAAAGGCTTGACGAGCTGTCCAAAAAATAATTTTAAATTAAAAAAGTGGAATCCATTATTGTACATCCGAAAAATGCAATGGAACTCAGTGCGCTGAAAAGCGTCCTAAAAGACATGAACATTAAGTTCGAAAAATTCCATACCAAGAACATGCATCACAATCAGAAGACGATTAAAAAAATCGTTGATAAGAAGAACGAGAAAACAGGAAAACCTACAAAACCTAAAGGATTATAATGAAAAAGATCGTATTGGTAACCTTTCTTATCTTATTGATTGATCAGGCCTCAAAAATTTATGTAAAAACCCATTTTAACCTGGATGACAGTATTTCCGTTCTGCCGGGCTTTAAGCTTACTTTTGTAGAAAACCCGGGAATGGCGTACGGTCTTCATTTCGGAGGCGTCATCGGAAAATATTTCCTTGTTCTGGTAAGGATCGTCCTGATCGGAGGAATGATTTATTTATTTAAAAAATGGTTACAGAGAGGCGAATCCAATTATCTTCTGATCCCGATGGCCATGATTTTTGCCGGGGCAATCGGTAACCTGATCGACGGAATGTTCTACGGACTGATTTTCGACAGCGGAACCGTATATGATGCAAGTATTGACCGATGGATCGGCTATGGCGGAATTTCTAAATTCTCCTCTTTCGGTGAAGGATACTCTACCTTTATGAGAGGTTGTGTAGTGGATATGCTGCATTTCCCACTGGTAGACTGGAACGTTCCTGAAAGCTGGCCGCTAATCGGAGGAAAACATATCGAATTTTTTAAATATATCTTTAATGTAGCAGATTCTGCAATTACCGTGGGCGCAGCATTATTATTAATTTTCAGAAAAAAAGCTTTCCCGAACGGACTTGAATTTTAAAGAGTTTAGCACATAATGAAAAAAATAATCAAGAACTTATTTAAGATTTTCCTGCTTCTTCTGGTTGCAGGAATTCTTTTTATTGTCTGGGCAAATTACAGCATTAAAAAGAACAGTGATCCTTACCTTTTTTATAAAACGGCTTACATTCCCAAAACAAAAACGGCATTGCTGCTGGGTACAAGCAAAAACTTAAATAACGGAGCTCCGAATGCTTATTTCTACAACCGCATCGATGCCGCTGTGGAGCTTTATAAAACCGGAAAAATACAATACATCATTGTAAGCGGCGACAATAGCAGAAAAGATTATAACGAACCTGAAGATATGCAGCTCGCCTTAATGGAGCACGGAATCCCTCAGGACAGAATTTTTCTCGACTTTGCAGGCTTCAGAACATTGGATTCAGTAATTAGAGCAAAAGAAATTTTCGGACAAGAGAACGTGATTATTGTATCCCAAAAGTTTCATAACGAAAGAGCCGTGTTTCTGGCCAGGCAAAACGGGATGAAAGCTTTCGGCTACAATGCATTAGATGTAAATCAATATGCCGGTTTTAAAACCAATATGAGAGAATATCTTGCTAAAGCAAAAGCGTATTGGGATTTGATTTTTGGCGTTGAGCCTAAGTTTGGTGGTGATAAAGTTTTGATTCCTTAATCTATCGATATGCGTAAATTTTGCTTTGGTAAGATCTATCCGGAGATAGAAGTTCTTACAACATTTCACGATATAGAAAATTTTGAAATTAAAAAACCTTGTATAGGGAAAACATATCCAGTGAAAATAATCGGATGTGAAAAAATCAGCATATTTTCAACAGAATGCCTTGACGGTGAAAATGATTATGGAATCATCCTCAAAGACCAATATGGAAACATTAAGCAATACTATTTTTTAAATCCTGCGCAATTCAAAATTACCAATGATTATGTATATATAAATGCATATATGTACGGAGGATCTAAAGGAGTATTAAAAGCATGGAAAAATTACTTCTATCACGGAGTAAAAGAATACAATTTATGGAAAAATCTTAAACCAGCAGAAAGACAGGGATGGCTTGAACTTGCACTTAGATGCCAGAATATCGATTATGAAAATCTGAAAACCATTATTGAGATTGACGGCTCGGATATTAAATGTTATAATGATTTTTATTGTACACTTGGTGAAGCCTTACACGGACCCGGAGGTTATTTTGGACGTAATCTTAATGCACTCGTAGACTGTATCTGTTCGCCCGAATTCGGAGGTGGCAAGCTTCAGAAAGTTATATGGAAAAATTCAAAGAGATGCAGATGGAAATTAAAAAGAAAATTTAAAATGATTGTCGATCTTTTCCATGAATTCAGGATTGAGATTGAGTTACAGTAAATAAACTTTATCTTAAACCTTCAAAATATTTATAAACATCTTACCTTTGCAATCATTAATTTTTAAATAAATTTTTAACAATGTCAAGAATTCTTACCGGCATTCAAGCCACCGGAACTCCGCACCTGGGAAACCTGTTGGGTGCTATTATTCCTGCGATTGAACTATCGAAACAGGAAGGAAACGAATCTTTTTTATTCATAGCGAATCTTCATTCTTTAACCCAGATTAAAGATGCGGAAGTGCTAAAACAAAATACCTACGAAATTGCTGCGGCTTGGCTTGCTTGTGGGCTGGATACCGAAAAAACCTATTTTTACAGACAAAGTGACATCCCTGAAACCTGTGAACTTTCTTGGCATTTATCATGTTTTTTTCCATATCAAAGACTAACGTTAGCACATTCCTTCAAAGATAAGGCAGACAGACTGCAGGACGTAAATGCAGGTTTATTCACCTATCCTATCCTGATGGCTGCCGATATTTTATTATATGATGCGGAAATCGTTCCTGTAGGAAAAGATCAGCTTCAGCATCTGGAAATTGCCCGTGATGTCGCATCAAGATTTAATAATCAGATGGGTGAAGTTTTTGTACTTCCTCAGTCAGAGCTTCAGGAAAACACCAAGTATGTTCCCGGTATCGATGGCCATAAAATGTCCAAATCCAGAGGGAACATTATCAATATCTTCTTACCTGAAAAAGAACTGAAAAAGCAGGTGATGAGCATTGAAACGGACTCCAAATCTTTGGAAGAACCGAAAGATCCTGAAACCGATAAAGTGTTTGCAATATATCAGCTGATTGCAACTCCTGAACAGACTGAAGCCTTAAGAGCCAAATATCTTGCCGGAAATTTCGGTTATGGTCATGCTAAAAAAGAGCTCCTGGATTTAATTCTAACAAGATTTGAGAAAGAAAGAGCGCTTTTTTCTTACTATATGAACAATCTTGAGGAACTAGAAGCAAAGCTGCAGGAAGGAGCCTCTAAAACGAGAGTTATCGCTACGGAAACCATTACAAGAGTGAGAAAAAGTTTAGGGCTTTAATGTTTAAGCCTTATGATATAGTTTCGGCGGCACCTTTGGTGCCGCCGAAACTTTTATAGAGACTTTATAAATACTCTTTAATCTGTAAAAGATGCTGTATTACCTTCAATCCTTCTTCCTGCCTGTTTTCCTTTAAAACATTAAAGAAAATCACATCCATTCCGAAATTTTGTGCTCCGACAACATCAGCGACCCAGTCGTCACCGATTAGAATACTTCCCTCTTTTGATGCACCTGCAAGCTTCAGGGAGTATTCAAAAATCTCCGGTCGCGGCTTTCTTACGCCCACAGTATCTGCACTGGTGATTGTTTGAAAATATTGATCAATTCCGGATAAAATACATTTTCTTTCTGTAACTTCTTTAAAACCATTAGAAATAATATGTAAAGTGTAATTTTTAGCTTTAAGATAATCTAAAATATACGTTGCGCCTTCTACCAATTCATTGTGATTAAGGATTTTATCTAAAAAATGTTCTTCAAAATACATGGATAGCTGTTCATCGTCAACATTAAAATGTCTGAATGTATCATAAAAACGATGCTTCCTTAAATATTCTTTATCGATAATTCCGTCGCGAATATCTTCCCAAAGCTTTTCATTGATTTCATGATAAACGGAATGAAACTCTTCAAAACCGATATTATATTTTAATGCAATCTCTTCCTTTTCAAACAGGTGTTTTATGGTAAGGTAAGCATTTCTGCGGTGATCCCAGAGTGTATTGTCGAGATCAAAAAAAATGTGCTGAATTTTCATACAGCACAAAATTAATTTTAATTTTTGGAAATCGGATAATTCTTGCTCTTGGTTTTTACAACCTCAAGATTCTTCGAAAAATTGAGTAAAAACTCAACTGTTTGCTTTTTTGGTTTCAAAGTTTTCACTTTTAAGGAATCATTTTTTCTCATAGGCGGTTAAATGTTTTTCCTTAAAACGAGAATTTTCCGATATTATTATCTATCGTGTCAAGATAATATTATTTTCTTCCATGATTTTTCTCAGGTTTATTAATGCATACCTTACTCTTCCCAATGTTGTATTGATACTCATCTCAGTATGATCAGCAATTTCCTTGAAACTTAGCCCGTCAAAAAATCTTAATTTAATTACCTCCTGTTGATTTTCAGGAAGAAACTGCAGCATTCTTAAAAGGTCTTCCTGAATCTGATTGGTTACCAGCTGATCTTCAATATTTTCAGAAGGTTCTCTCAACAGGTCGAAAATGGAATATTCTTCGGTTTCAAAAGTTGTTTCCGATACTTTAATATTCTTTGATCTTGCCCTGAAATGGTCAATAATAAGGTTATGAGCAATTCTTTTCGCCCAAAGAATGAATTTTCCTTCTTCGTTATAGCGTCCTTCCTTCAGCATAACAATGATTTTCATGAATGTATCCTGAAAAACATCATTTGCCAGATCTTCATCATTAATTTTGTAAAAAATGAATGTAAACAGTTCTCTCTGATGGCGGTGGATAAGGGTCGACAACGCCTCTTCGTCTCCTTTTTGATAAAGGGAAATAAGTAAACTATCCGATTTTGATTTCATAACTTCTTCTCAATACTATTTTGCTGAAAATATACTTTCCAGATTTTTCATCTGGCTTCAGCTGTAAATACAAAACAATTCTTCAGAGTAAAGTCTAATCAATAGGCGGATACAATTTTTAATGATGTAAATATAATAATTTTTTAATAACTGTTAACCTATTATTAAATTTTTAAGAGAAAAATTTAAAAAAAATCATTTAAACATGTCGTGAATGAATACAGTAGGGATATTTAGTGTAAAATTAATATTCAGTCCTTTCAGTTCTTTACCGTTGATCCCACTGTTTCCTATTGGAAAAGCATATCCTCCCGTAAGATCAAGCATTCCGAAAAGCGTAAAACCAACTTTCGGAGCAACATATTTATTAGTTCCTTCTGCGCCGATCAGAAAATAATATGAATGGTAAAAATCTACATCTTTCTGAAAATTCAGCAACACATCAGCAGAAACCTTGGGCATAATGGCAAACTTAGAATTTGCAGATCCCATCATCGCAGTCGCTCCCAGCCTGTAGATCACATCATCATTCTTCAGGAAAAGCAATTTTCCGCCTACTTCGCCAAAACTCTGATTCTGATAAGTATATCCTACACTTACCATTTTATGTACGGTAAGCTGTGCTTTAGCAAAAGTGCCGAGAAGAAAAACGGTAAGGAAAGTAATAACGAATTGTGATTTGTTCATATTCTGTTCTATTTTATGTAAAATTAAAAAAAACTGCCTTACCTGAAAGATAAAGCAGCTATTCATTTGTTTATTATTGTGAAAATTAAATTCCGAAAGCGGATTTAATTTCATCTACTTTGTCTAATTTCTCCCACGTAAAGAACTCTAAACCGGTAAGTGTAAGCTCATTTTTCTGTCCTTTATTGAACGTTTTATCTGCCACATAATGTTCTTTACCCATGTGTCCGTAAGAAGCGGTTTCCTGATAGATCGGATTTCTTAATTTCAGGTTCTGCTCAATAGCGTAAGGTCGAAGATCGAATATTTCAGAAACTTTTGTTGCAATATCTCCGTCATGAAGATCAACTTTCGCAGTTCCGTAGGTATTGATGTATAACCCGCAAGGTTCTGCAACACCAATCGCATAAGAAACCTGTACTAAAACTTCGTCTGCAACGCCTGCAGCCACAAGGTTTTTAGCGATATGTCTTGTCGCATAAGCCGCGCTTCTATCAACTTTTGACGGATCTTTTCCAGAGAAAGCCCCACCTCCGTGAGCCCCCTTTCCACCGTAGGTATCAACAATAATTTTTCTCCCTGTAAGACCTGTATCTCCGTGAGGACCACCGATTACAAATTTCCCGGTAGGATTGATATGGTATTTGATCTGATCATTAAATAACGCTTTGATTTCATCAGATTGTAAAGCCACCACTCTAGGAATCAGGATATTTTTAATGTCTTCCCTGATTTTAGTCAGCATTTCTTCTTCTGTTCCAAAATCGTCATGCTGTGTAGAGACAACAATAGAATCGATTCTGATAGGTCTGTGATCGTCAGAATATTCAATTGTTACCTGGCTTTTTGCATCCGGGCGAAGATATTTAATTTCCGAGTCTTCTCTTCTGATCGCTGAAAGTTCTTTAAGAATAGTGTGGGCAAGATCCAGTGCCAAAGGCATGTAATTGGCTGTTTCATTGGTTGCGTAACCAAACATCATTCCCTGATCTCCGGCTCCCTGTGCATTTGCCTTAGCTTCGAAAGACTCATCTTCTACCGCTCTGTCAACACCCTGGTTGATATCCGGTGACTGCTCATGTATCGCTGAAATAACCCCGCAGGAATCTCCATTGAACATATATTCTCCTTTTGTATAGCCTATTCCGTTGATTACTTCTCTGGCGATCGTCTGTACATCAAGATAGGCATCAGACTTCACTTCACCGGCAAGTACTACCTGCCCTGTAGTAACAAGCGTTTCACAAGCTACCTTAGAATTTTTATCGTATGCTAAAAAATGGTCGATTAATGCATCAGAAATCTGATCGGCAATTTTATCCGGATGTCCTTCTGAAACGGATTCAGACGTAAATAAATAAGACATATTACTCTATTTGTTTTAGATTAAAATTAACGAAGAAAAATAAGAATAATTGTCGGGACGGCTAAAAAGAAATACTGTTTTAGCATTTTTTTATAGAGGTTGCAATCAGGACAAATTTTTCCTCGTTCGTAAACGTGGGCAAATTTAAGTACTATTTTTTTAATACTCAAATTTTTGCGCCGTTATTGTGATTTTCGTAAAAACAGCAGCTTATCAGCTTTTTAACAATAAAAATCTATTGAGGTTTAATGCTTACGAATTCTTTTGGATTTTCATGATAATTAAGCTTTTTCTCCAGCGAAGCTCTTATGGAATGTGATAATTCGTCAATAATCTTCTGCTTGAATGTCGGCTTATAATAAATAATGCTGATCTCTCTGTATGGAAAAGGTTTTTTAAATCTGAAAACGTTTTCTTTCTGCTGATCGGAAAGCTGACTTAATGCAAGCTCCGGCAAAATACTGATTCCTCCTACTTTATCCACCATGTGCACCAACGTTTGAATATTGGAAGCAAGGAAGTCTAAATTTTTAGGCTTTAATGTATTTTCTTTCAGGTGGCAGATATTTTCAAACTGATTTCTCAGGCAATTTCCTTCCTCAAGCAGCCATACTTTTTCCACGTTCAGCTCTTCCGGAACTACGTAAGAATTTTTTTTGTTAGCTTCGGTATCGGAGCTGTAGATCATCAGTTCTTCATTAAACAGGAAATCCTGATAAAATTCATCCGCAGAATCATAAGGAGTGGAAATAATTCCGGCATCCAGCTCACCGGCTTTCAAAGCCTTGATGATATTATCTGTGGTCATTTCCTTTACGTTCATCTGGATTTTCGGATTATCTTCCAGAAATTTAAAAATCTCTGTAGGAAGGATAAAAGAAGAAACGGTAGGAATGATACCTATATTAATGGTACCTCCTAAAATATTGTTTAAAAGATTGGCTTTATTTTTCAGCTCATTGACAGATTCTATAATCACCTTCGCCTGATCAATGATTTGGAGCCCTACATCTGTAGTACGGATCGGGTGCGTAGTCCTGTCGAAAACCTTTACATCCAGTTCGTCCTCAAATTTCTGTATCATTGCACTTAACGTAGGCTGCGTAATAAAGCATGCCTGAGCTGCTTTACCAAAATGTTTATACTTATCTACAGCGATAAGATACTCCAGTTGCTGAATGTTCATCTGATTAATATTATCTATGACAAAGATAAAATGTTTTTGCCATTTGTAATTAAAAATTAAAGTAAATTTGATATTTTAATAGTTCCATAAGGACAGCTAAGAATAAAAGACCGCGAAACAAATCATAAGTATATGGATTCTAAAAAATTAACGTTAAGCAACGGTGCTCCTTATTATGAGCATCAGGATTCGCAGACAGTAGGACCAAGAGGTCCGGTTTTGTTGCAGGATTTTGTATTACAGGAAAATCTTGCCCATTTTGTAAGAGAAAGAATCCCGGAAAGAATTGTTCATGCTAAAGGTACCGGTGCCTACGGAAAATTCACAGTAACGCACGATATCAGCCAATATACAAAAGCAAAATTATTTTCAAAAGTAGGAAATTCATGCAGGATGTTTGCCCGTTTCTCTACTGTGGGTGGAGAAAAAGGAAGCGCAGACACCGCCAGAGATCCAAGGGGCTTTGCGCTGAAATTTTATACAGAAGACGGGAACTGGGATCTTGTAGGAAACAACACCCCGGTTTTCTTTATTAAAGATGCCAAAAAATTCCCGGACTTTATTCATACTCAAAAAAGGGTTCCGAAAACTAACCTTAAAAGCGCCACGATGATGTGGGACTTCTGGAGCCTCAATCCCGAATCCCTTCATCAGGTACTCATTTTGATGTCTGATAGAGGGACACCTTATGGATACCGCCATATGCACGGTTTTGGATCTCACACTTTTTCTATGATTAATGAAAAAAATGAAAGAGTATGGGTAAAATTTCACCTGAAAACAAAACAGGGAATTAAAAACTTTACTGATGCGGAAGCCGTAAAAATGGCCGGTGAGAATCCCGATTTTGCCCAAGAGGACATGTGTAATGCCATTGAAGAAGGAAATTTCCCGAAATGGACTATGTATATCCAGGTAATGACGGAAGAACAGGCCAGGGATTTCAGATGGAATCCTTTTGATATTACAAAAGTCTGGTTCCAGGGAGACTTCCCATTAATAGAAGTGGGGGAAATGGAATTAAATGAAGTCCCTGTCAATTATTTCGCTCATGTTGAGCAATCTACTTTTTCACCAAGCAATTTAATCAATGGCGTTAGTTTTTCTCCTGATAAGATGCTTCAGGGAAGGCTATTTTCTTACCCTGATGCGCACCGCTACAGAGTGGGTGTGAATGCACATCATCTTGAAGTGAACAGATGCCCTTTTGCGATAAACAATTATCAGCGTGATGGTTTTATGGCAGACTCCAGCTACTATCAGGACAAACCGAATTACCATCCAAACAGTTTTGATGATATTAAACCTGATGCATCATATAAAAATTATGAATATGAATTGGATAGCGCTCATGTAGCCAATTACAGCAGAAATGAAAACGATGATGATCACTACACTCAGCCCGGATTATTATATTCAAAAGCAATGAGTCCTGAAGACAGGCATAATCTTGTCAACAATATAGTGGGAAGCATGAAAGGAATTACAGGACCCAAAAGGGATGAGATCATTAACCGCCAGCTTTGTCATTTCTTCAGAGCCAATATTGAACTGGGTATGAAAGTAGCGACGCAGCTTAATGTTGTTATTGATGCGAATATGATGAATCATTCCAAATAATTATATTAAAAAGCTCAACAAATACAAAAAAAGGAAAAAAAGTAAAACTTTTTTCCTTTTTTTTGTAAAAAATTTATAATTTGCACAAAATAATATTTTATCAGTTGAAAAATGGGTTACGAAAATATATTATTAGATAAAAAAGATAAAATATCTATAATTACCATAAACCGTCCTGAAAGTCTGAATGCATTAAATGCCAAAACAATCAGTGAACTCAGCACAGCATTGGAAGAATTGAGCACAGATGCCAATTGCAGAGTGATCATTCTTACTGGAAGCGGCGAAAAATCTTTCGTTGCAGGTGCTGACATCAAAGAATTCAGTGATTTTGGACAGGAGAAAGCAGAGGAACTTGCCAGAAACGGACAAAACTCATTATTCAACAAAATAGAGAATATGACCAAACCTGTTATTGCAGCCGTAAATGGTTTCGCTTTAGGGGGCGGTCTGGAGCTTGCTATGGCATGCCATATCAGATATGCATCGGAAAATGCTAAACTGGGATTACCTGAAGTAACGCTGGGATTAATTCCGGGTTACGGTGGAACTCAGAGGCTTCCGAAGCTTATCGGAAAAGGTATTGCCAACGAAATGATCTTCTCTGCCAAGATGATTCCGGCTCATAGAGCAAAGGAAATAGGACTGGTAAATGAAGTGTATCCTGTGGAAGAATTATTAACCAAAACAACAGAATTGGCTAACGTTATTGCTAACAATTCCCCAATGGCAATATCCAAAGCAATTCGTGCTGTAAATTTATCTGATACGGATAAAGGTTTTGAAACCGAAATAAAATATTTCGGAGAGCTTTTTGACCTGGATGATAAAAAAGAAGGAGTTTCTGCTTTTCTGGAAAAAAGAAAACCCAGCTTCTAAATTTTACCCTTAATAAAAAATTATTTCGAAAAACGATGATGTTGTATGAATAAGTTTGATAAAGCTTATCTAAAGATGGCTCAGGAGTGGGCAAAACTTTCCTACTGTAAACGAAAGCAGGTGGGAGCTCTTATCGTAAAAGATAGGATGATTATTTCAGATGGTTACAATGGTACGCCGTCAGGTTTTGAAAACTGCTGTGAGGATAAAGAAGGCAAAACACACTGGTATGTGCTTCATGCAGAAGCTAATGCCATTTTAAAGCTGGCTGCCTCCACACAATCTGCAAAAGGAGCCACGCTGTATTTAACGCTGTCTCCATGCAAAGAATGCAGTAAACTCATTTTACAGGCCGGAATTAACAGGCTTGTATATATTAATGAGTATTCGGACGACGATGGAATATCATTTTTAAAAAACCATGGCATAGAAATAATGCAAATTTCGGACTATGAACTAAAAAAATAACACAACATGACTTGGGATGAAAAAATTAAGGATTTTGAAATCTTTCTTCGCTTCGAAAGAAATTTTTCAGAAAACACTCTTGATGCGTACATTAGAGACATTAAAAAACTAAAAGAATACGCAGAAGAAGATTTAGAAAATGTGGGACCAGATATTATTCAATACGAAAACCTGCAGGAGTACATTTTTAATCTTTCCAAAAAGAAATTCAGCGAACGTTCGCAGGCGAGATGGATTTCCTCTATAAAGGCATTTTTCAAATATCTTGTTGAGGACGAATTTCGCAATGACAATCCGGCCACTTTACTGGAAGGCCCAAAATTAGGCCTTTATTTACCCGACACTTTAACGCTTCCGGATATCAACAAAATTATCGGTGCAATCGAATTGGATTCTGACCTTGGAAAAAGGAACCAGTGCATCATTGAAGTGCTTTACGGATGCGGCCTCCGTGTATCGGAGCTTATCGACCTTAAAATCTCGAATATCAATTTCCAGGAACGCTATATTAAAGTTTTTGGGAAAGGAAATAAGATCCGTTTTGTTCCGCTTGCAGACTACACTGCCACTCTGCTGTTAAGTTATATTTCGGAAACCCGTTCTAAAATCAGAATCAGTAAAAGATATGAAGATACCCTGTTTCTGAATAGCAGAGGAACGTCTATGTCCAGAGTAATCGTATTTTTAATTATAAAAGAACTTACCGATAAAGCAGGGGTAAGCAAGAAAATCTCACCACATACTTTCAGACATTCTTTTGCAACGCATCTGCTACAGAACGGTGCAGACCTTCGGTATATCCAGGAAATGCTTGGACATTCAAGTATTACTACCACGGAAATCTATACCCACCTTAAAACAGAAGAACTCCGGGATGTTATTTTAAACTACCACCCGAGAAATATGAATATTGCCCAATGAAAATATTGAAATATTGCCCAAGCTGCGGTAAAGAATCTCTGAACTGGAACGGTGAGAAAAAATGGAGCTGTCCCGAATGTAATTTCACGCTTTATAATAATGTAGCCGGAGCGGTAGCTGTGGTTATACGATTTGAAAATGAAATTTACCTTACCAAAAGAAACAGAGATCCGAAAAAAGGAAAGCTTGATCTACCGGGAGGCTTTGTAGATCCAAGTGAAAGTGCAGAAGAAACCTGCAAAAGAGAGCTTTTCGAAGAACTGCAGCTTGATGTTGATATTTCAAATTTAAAATACCTTACAAGCCTTCCGAATGTGTACCAGTACAAAGAAATAGATTATAATACAATCGATCTTTTTTACGAATATTATGTTTCGGAAAAGTTTAAGGTAAAACTTGATATTTCTGAAATTTCAGATGTTATATGGATTCCGTTGGATAAATTAAATCCTGAAGACATTGCATTTGATTCGCAGAAAAAGTTTTTTGCAGGCTATTATTTACAGAAATAATATTATATAGAATTCCACAGATTACAGCCGGCGGTGTATCTGTGGATTTTTTTAATATGCTTTTGATTTCAGCATTTCTTCAAAATACCTGACAAGCAGTGTGCGTTCTGCTTGAGATAAGTTAGCTTCTTTATGATAGACAATATATCCAGGCATAGGCATGGACTTGTTTTGTACCGCCTGAATAGACTTCTCCAGCATACTTTTTTTTAAGTCCTGATTATATGTTTCCCAAATTGAAAAGTTCAGATGCTCCCTGCCTTCGTTGATATGGCTTTTTACAGACCATGAAATTGGAGCCACATAAGCATAACCGGGATATATCGTTTCATCTGAATGGCAGTCGTAACAAGCTCCTTTAATGAGCTCTATGGTTTTCGGAGGTGTTTTTTTAACATCCGCAAAATTAACTTTGTGATTAACCGGCCTGTTCACCTTATCGGTTGGAATGAACTGAATCATGGCAAATCCAACCAGAAACCAAAAAAGTATTTTTTTAAATGTTTTCATTTACCTTGTTGGTGTTAACGAACCTCTATCTGTTTTTGGCTGTGGTCTTACATTTGTTTTTGGAGCAGCAGAATTAGAAGGCATTGGCGATGCGTTATTATCCGTTTTCTGAGTACCAATCTTTGACATATCCAAAACTCTTGTATCTTTCAGATCCCAGGTTTCATTGCTATCCCATAAAGGCCTTACAATTACCGTTTTGTAATAAATATAAGAGTCTTCTGCAAAAATTCCGTTCTGAAAATCTGCCTCGTCCCAGTATTTATTTTCATTGTTGTCGACAAGTATGCGTACAATATATTCCGCAGGTTTAAGGATGTCAAATTTTACATCACCGCCTTTTGTATATTTCTGATAAATGATTTTTTCCGAACTGTCAACGAGCTGGATCCAATAACTTGATACCGGAGCGTTCTCCAGCTTAAAGGTTAGACTTCCATAATTTTCAATTTTATCTACTTCAAAATCAAAACGTTTTGACTGATAATTTCTAACATAAAAAGAAGAAACGGTCTCTTTAGGTACGGTAAGCTGATATTTTTTCCCCGAAACAAAATCTGCATCGACGATTATCTGATAAGGATTTGTTTCCGATATTTTTGCCGTGAAAGGAAGTGTATTAAGGCTGTCTCCAGCTGTTCTGAATACCCATTTATCCGTATTGAGGTTAGTGATATAATAGTTTGAGCTTATTTTAAAATTTTCTTTCGGAGGAAGCATTCCGCCACCGTTATCACTATTTACATCCATTGCATTTTTCGTGTTGTAGCGATAGAAAAGAGAGGCACTATACAACGTATCTTTTTTAGTCCCGGCATTATATCCGAATTTTAGATTTTCAACGGTGGTTTGTCCGAGATTGCTTTTCACGGCATCAAACCAGATTCTTACCGAATCTGATTTCGGAGCATGTGTTACCTTATAATCTGTCAGTTTTTCGCTTTGAGATTGTACCCTTACGCTGTCCGGTCTTCCTTCAAAAGTCATTAAGACCCCTCCCGGCACTTCCTTGGTTTCAATATATTTTACCGGCTTTTTAGAAGGATACAGCTTTACATTTAATCCTGAAATTGATTTTTCAACATCAACAGATTCTTTCTGAAAGCCTACCTTTTCCTTTCCAGGATCATACATGGAATTTCCGTTTTCATCTTCAAATGCAATAATTCTGTATTTTCCGGGAGCCAGGTAATTCAGTTCATAATAGCCATCGTCATCCACTTTTGTGATGTAATAAGGTTTCTGTTTATAATCAATGGTATCTTTTACCTGATAAAGGCCTACAACAAATTTATTTTCACCTGCCTTTTTGAGTGACAAAGCATCTTTTACTTCTCCACTGACATAAAGATCATCCAGCTTGTTACCGGTAGAGAAGGCAAAATTGAAATATCTTAATACATTATTCTCATTGTTATCCGAAATGGCATTTCCGAAATTGAAATTGTATGTAGTATTAGCCTGCAGCGTATCTTTCCATTGGATAAGAACAAATTTATTGGCAATGCTGGAAGGGATGATCCTGGTAATGTTTTTAATGGGAGGTGAAATGCTCAGGTTTTTGTTAATATCTTTTAGCGTAACATATTCGTCGAAATCAAGGCGAAGCTCTTTAATATCTCTGGGAATATTAATTCTGGAAGTATCGATATTCGAACCTAAAAACTTTGGTGCCAATGTATCTTTCGGGCCTCCAACCGGTGATCCTACTCTTGCACAGGATTGCAAAAGAAAGCCAATGATTAATAATAAAAGAAGTCTTTTCATGAAGATGTTTACGCAAAAATAAACATTATTCTCCATAAACTTCACTATGTGATTTTAATGTATCTTTTTCATCACTCATAACACTGTGGAGTTTATCCTTTTGAGAAGGAAAATCTTCAAACAGACCCGATAAGGCAAGCGCCGTATAAACTTTACCGGAATACCTGTTACCAATGGCTACAATCGTTACTTTTGATTTCAGCAGGTGGGCAAATACAGAATTTGTACCGTGCCACCAACCGTTATGGTAGGTAAGCTTTTCGCCGTTATCGAAAATCTTCATCCTGAAGCCCAATCCATAATTGTTCATTCCGAGTTTTTCATTGCTGTATGGCGTGAAAACCTGCTCCATCAATTCAGGCTTTAAAAAATCTTTCGAAAACATGGCCTTAGAGAAATTGTAAAGATCTCTTGGCGTGGTATATACATTTTTGTCTCCATAAATGAGATCAAGGCGGTCCAGAGGATAAAGCCTGTTTCCGCCGTAATAAAAAGACTGCGATGCTGTAGGAATATCTTTTTCCTGAAAGATAAACGTGTTTTTCATTTTAAGAGGATCAAAAACCATTTCTTTCATAGCCTGCGGAAAAGGAGTGTTTGTTATTTTTTCAATGAGCAGCGCAAGCATGGCAAAATTAGTATTGCAATACATGAATCCTGTATCTGTATCTCTAGCCAGATCCGGTTTGTACTTGATGATCATATTTAAAATATCCTGATTCGTAAGAAATGCTTTGGAAAGTTCGGCAGGAGCGGGCTGTATTTTAGTGATAAAATATTCATATTTCGGGAGACCGCTTCTTTGGTCAAGCAAAGTTTTAACAGTAACATTCGGATAAGGGAATCCTGGGAAAAATTTCGTAAGATGATCGTCCAGGCTTATTTTACCGGCTTCCACCAGCTTGAGCATTGCCATTGCCGTAAGTGTTTTTGATACCGAGGCAACATGAAGGGGTGTATTTCTGTCAATAGGATTCTGATTTCCCTCTCTGGCAAAACCCGTGTAATTTTCATACAGAATATCGTCGCCTTTTGCTACCAGAATTCCGCCGCTGAGATTGCCTTTTTCCCATACTCTTTTGTAGTACTGATCGATATATCTTGAAAGAGATGCTTTATCAGGAATCTGGCTATCTTCTTTTGTAAAAACTTTACTTAAATCTACGTTTCCGTAATTCGGGAGATTGGTAGTGCTTTCAGTGGCAGCTTCCTGATTTTCAGCTTTGTTTTTACACGAAAAAAGGGTTACACAGGCAGTGATAATAAGTACAAGATTACGCATCCTCATGAATTTCAAAATGAGCGGCAATTTAATAAAACTGAAAATAATGAGTAAATATTGATTATATATTATGAATTATTTAACATAAAAACAATCAGAAAATTACGCTCATAAATTTAATAATTAATGAATCGACTGAAAATTACCTGAAAACTGAGCAAGAATTTTATCAACAATTACCTGTGCCAATTTTTCTTTACTCTGAACTGTCCAGCCTGCAATATGGGGCGTTACGATCACTTTATCGGAGTCGAGCAAGAACTGCAGATCTTCATTTTCGGTTTCAAGCTTTTCGAAAGAAGATTTCTCATATTCCAGCACATCAAGACAGGCTCCTTTTACTTTTCCTGATTTAATAGCTTCAACCAAACTTTTGGTTTCAACATTTTTACCACGTGCAGTATTGATGAAATAAAAATCATTTTTCATTTCTGAAATAAATGGTCCGTCTACGAGATAATACGAATCTTCCGTCAACGGAATATGTAAGCTCAAAACTTCTGCTTTTTCTTTAAGCTCATCAAGGGAAACCTGAGTGGCATATTCATCAGAAAGACCAGGCAGAATATCATGGAAAATCACGTTACATCCGAAACCCGAGAGTCTTTTAGCAGTTGCTTTACCCATATTTCCATATCCGATGAGGCCTACCGTTTTTCCCAAAAGTTCATCACCTCTGTTCTCTTCCCTAAGCCAGATGCCGTTTTTTACCTCCTGAGACGCGATAAAAAGCCTGTTCATAAGAATCAGTAACATCCCTACCACATGCTCTGCAACAGCATCACGGTTTCCTTCCGGAGAATTGATCAGCTGAATTCCCAATTGCTTTGCTACAGGAATATCAATATTTTCCATTCCTGCTCCTACTCTCGCAATGAATTTCAGATTTTTAGCATGCTCCAGAAAATTTTTGTCTAAAGGAATTCTGCTGCGGATGATGACACCATCATAATCTTTGATCTTACGGCAGACCTCATCATAGGAAGAGATGAAATCTTCTTCCAGAATAAAGTTTTTGGCAAGAAGCTGTTCGGTAATCAGGGGATGGTTTTTATCTAAAAGGAGTATTTTCATATTTTTTCTAAACACTAATGACACTAATTATTTTGCACAAATGACACAAACGAAATTACGTTAATAATTCTTTATATTTGTTCTGCAAAGGTAGTTACAAAGATTCAGAAACGGCTTTTGTAAAATTGAATTTTTTAGTTTTCTATGAAACTACATAAGATTATTTTCAGCATTTCCGTATTGCTGCTTCTTACGTATATTATTTTGCTTTGGGTACAGTTTTCTTCCGTAAAAGAAACTATTCCCATTCACTATTCCGGAGACGGAGCAGACGGTTTTGGAAGCAAGAACTTTTTGTGGCTTGAAGTAGGTCTTAATTTTCTGCTTTTATGTCTTTTGGCATTACCCATATTCTTTCCTGAAAAAATGTTTGGAAAAAACGGTGATTATTTAGAATCTTCTGCTGAAACAGCAATAAAAAACCGACAGGTATTTTTGTCGGTTCTATCTGTACTCGTTACAGTAATTTTTTGTGGTCTTTCGTTGAAGGAAATGATTTAGTTTGAAATAAGATAAATATCAATATACTTACATCTCCCGCAGCTTATCCTGATTTAGCAGATCACAACATTTCTTTTAAGCTTACTTGTTAATATTTTTCCGGTTCAAATTATTTAGGTTCTTCCCCGAAAAGTTTTTTAAGCTCAATTGACTCAGATGGTTTCATTCTCCCGGAAAGGATGAGTGAAAGTTCTTTTCTTCTGAGTGCTGCTGCATATCTTTCTTTTTCAAGATCGGTTTCGGGTTCCATTTCAGGAATCGGGATGGGCCTGTTGAATTCATCAACCGCTACGAAAGTATAAATTCCTTTATTGGTCTGTATTTTTTTATGATTAATAGGATCGTCCAGCCATACATCTACATAAATTTCCATAGACGTGGAAAAAGCTCTGGAAACTTTGGATTCCATGACTACAATTCCACCTTCCGGAATCGGATGATCAAATGAAACATGATTCACGGAAGCGGTTACTACCCTCCTTTCGCAATGCCTTGTCGCTGAAATTGAAGCACATCGGTCCATTCTCGCCAACAGCTCGCCTCCGAAAAGATTTCTCAGCTGATTGGTATCATTGGGGAGTACAATGTTCGTCATTACCGTCAGGGATTCTGACGCCTTCTTTATTTTTGCCATTTTTTCTTAGTGTTGTTTGTAGAAGCCGGATTGTTTACAGCCTTTTGTGTTGCCGGCTGAATATTCTGCTTTACCACAGCAGTGTCTTTTTTCAGAGAATCTGATGGGACTACCGGCGGAGCAACTTGTTGTGGTTTTACAGTATCTTTTTCAATCCTGTGGGTTCTGGTCTGTATGGAAGGATTGGTGTTTCCAAAAGATTTTTCACCAAAAAGAAGCTCCTGTTGTGTATAGGCTACATATAAAATTCCAGCAACAGGAATAATGATCAGGAAAATCCAAAGAATGGATTTGTTAAACCGGTAATCTTTTCCGGAGTTTTTCGACCCTGTTTTCGGAGGTTCATTGTTATGGATGTCTGAAATCTTAATTTCTTCCAAACCATAAAAATCCGGGTGATCGGACTGGAGTCTGTTTCCTTTGAAATGCGTTTCGCCTTCTTCAATGTAAATAGTACCAAGCCCCTGAATCTCGAGCATCTGATCTGCCTGCAGCTTTTTTTTCCAGAAATCGGTCTGGATCTGGAGATCTGTTTTGGAAGCTTCTACGGTCATCTGTTTGTGTCCCGCAATAAAAGCAGCCAGCTCCTCAGACTTTACTTTATAATCCGGGGTATAAACAATTTTACTGGCAGGAGGAAGGATGCTCCCATTTTCGGAATTGATAATGGCCTTGGAGTTTTCGAGCGAAAACACTCCAAAATCCGGGACCGTAACAGTACCGAATTGTTTCAAATATTCTAAAATGTAAGCTGAAATATTCATTTGGTGGCAAATTTATGACTTTTTCATGACTTTTGTTATATAAGAATTGTTGAGTCTGAAGTTTAAAAATAAACAGATCTGATTTTAGAAACTTTCACCAGTGATGATCTTTATCAATAAGCTTTGGCTAAAGCCAATAGATCGTTCCTTTTTTTTTGGAAGCGGGCTAAAGCCCGCTCCTATTAATGGATTTCGTATTTCGTGCAACCATTCTGTATTTTGAAATCTACATTTGATTTTTGGAACAAATGTGAATAACCAACTGACTTCTTAGCCGCGATTGAAGCAATTGTCTGAGCTCATTTTTTTATTTTCCGGTGCGCGGCGGCTTCGCCGCCGCGCACCGGAAAATAAAAAAATAGCGAGTGCGGAAAGCGGGAAAAAGCTCCTAAAATAAATAGTGGTAAGATTTAATAAAAAAGACTGCCGGAGCAGCCTTAAAAATCTAACTTTACTTTTTACTATAATTATTTCAATATAGCCTGATTGATTACTGAATCTTCCAGCTGATGCCGAACATAAAATTGGTTCCTGCCTGAGAAAAATAGTAAGGAGAGCCATCGTACACAGCGCCGTTGTTCACATATTTTTTATTGAAAATATTGTTTACTAAAAGCTTGAGGGCGATGTCATTATTATGAATTTTGAATTGGTATTGAGCATTAAAATCAGTCAGGAAATAGTCGTTCAACTGCAGATTACGATCTTCGGAATTATCCAGATACTGTTTTCCTACATATTGGTTGATTAAGGCAAACTGGAAATTTTTATTGGGTTTGAATTTCACTGTAAGATTGGCGATGACGTCCGGAGAAAAAGAAATCTGTGTATTTCCGAGATCCTGTACACCATTTTCATTTTCTACTTTAAAATCTAAATTCCTGTTGTTGCTGAAACTTACATTTCCGCTAAGTTCCCATTGTTTTGAAATTTTAGCCAATGCTCCGAGCTCGATCCCGCTGCGGAAACTTTTTCCTGAATTGGTTCTGATAAAGGCCCCTACATTATTCAGCTCCCCATTCAGGACAAGCTGGTTCACATAATACATATAATATAAGTTGGCGGTGAATGATACAGGTCCAAACTGTCTTTCGAAACCGGCTTCAAAATCGTGAAGTTTTTCTGCTTTCACGTCATTGTTTGCCAAAAGGTCGTCACGGTTCGGTTCGCGGTGTGCGTGAGCGTAGGAAATAAAAATTTTTCCATTGCTAATCTTGTAATTGATTCCTGCTTTTGGATTGAAGAACAGCCAGCTTTTATCGAGATTAGCTCCTTCATCATCTCCGGAAGTGATTATTTTCGTATTGTAGTCCACATTTCTCAATTGCAAATCTCCAAACAATTCAAAATCATTTATCCTTACCAATGCTTTTGCAAAACCTGCCACTTCATTTTTTACGGAGCGGTTTCTGTAATATTCGTATTCATCAATCTGGGGAATGAAAACACCGGTTACATTTCCGAAGTGTCTTCCATAATATTGATTGGCGACTGCCCCAAAGTTGACATCAACAATTCCTAATTTTCCATAAAGCGTTGAAACAATCCCATAGAAATCATTATTAAGCCATTTTTTTCTGATAAAGTCCGAATATTCTTCACTTCCAACATCAGGTAAGTTATATCTGGCGAATGGATCACCCTGCTTATAATTTTCATAATATCCTTTTCCTTTGGTATAATGTAAGGTTGTTTCGAGGTTCCATTTATCATTAAATTTCTGTTCCCAAAGCAACTGGTAATGATTTTGTCGGTAATTGTCGGTTTCGTTATCATAAAAGCCTACAATATTTTCCCAATTTGCATCATAAATTGCCCCGGAATAATTGAATTTGGGATCAGTTTCCCAGGTTTTCCGGTCGATTCCGTTCCAGGCCTGGTAGGTTTTTTCCTTACCTCCGAAAGTCATTAAACGGATTCTGGTGTTTCCTTCTTCATATAAAGCGGTGAAATTATAGGAATTCAACTTTGAAAAAGCCCTGTCAATATATCCGTCTGAATTAATATGGGTATATCTTCCCATCACGGAAAGCCGGTTCCCCCAGAATTTTCCGGATCCGATTTCGGCAGAATATTTATAGGTGTTAAATGATCCGTAGCTGTCATCTGTTTTAACATAAAATTTTTCTTCCGGATCTTTTGACAGTACATTGATGCTTGCCCCAAATGCGGCAGCTCCGTTGTTGGATGTTCCTACTCCTCGCTGAATCAGAATCTGCGAAGCAGAGCTGGTAAGATCCGGAACATTAACGAAAAATGTCCCCTGACTCTCGGAATCATTGTATGGCACACCATTCATCATAACATTGATCCCGCTTCCGGAAACACCTCTGATTCTGAAACCTGTATAGCCTACTCCGTTTCCGGCATCTGATGTAGATATAACGGAAGTCTGGTTTTTCAGAAGAATCGGAAGATCCTGTCCCAGGTTTCTGCTATCCAGATCTTTCTGAACATTAATGATCTCTTTCGCAACGGGAAGTCTTTTGGTAAAATTAACAGCTTCAATTTCCTTTATTTTTAAGGAATCGGTATTTTGTGCCTGGATAAAGGCAGCTGCGCCTACAGTTAGGCCTAAAAAAAATAATCCTTTCATTCTATAAATTTTAACATTTAATGAATAAAAGGGGCGGATTAAATTAATGCAAAATGTATCAGTTTACCAGTCTAACAATAAGAATTGGTACATTGTTATACTGTTCTATTGTTACATTTTTAAATTCCCTAAACGGCATTACCCGTTCCAGGTTCATTGGGTATAATCTCAGCTTGTGACAGCACCCCTTTATTTCTGCCGCAAAATTACAAAAATATTATAAGATTAAGCTAAAACCACAACTCTTACATTAGAAATATTTTTTTTAAGACGGAAACCCTATGTTTTTTAAGGGGTAAATTTAATAGGTATTGTTATTTGAGTCGATATAGTAATAATTTTTTCCGTCTTTTGAAACATCAAACATTCTACCGAGCTTCCAGCTGAAATTGCGTTTAATATCGTCATACTCAAATGGAATAATTACCCTGTTGTGTACATCAATGACTCCAAACATATTGTTTTTTGAAGCAACAATCATCGGATTAGCCACATCATCGCCTTCAAGAATGAAGAGATATTCATATTGAGGATAGATTTGAAACTGCCTGTAATCCGCAGGATCTTTAAAAGTTGCTTTTTCTATGATTCCGTAAAACCCATTTAAAACATAAGCCTGATACAGCTGTTGAACATATTCTTTGTGAACACATTTTCCAAGATCTTCTTTCTTAAAACGATAGACTCTGTTTCCTTTTTTATCTACCCTGTAGGATATCTCATCCTTTTCTACCGTTGCATAGTCTGCCGTACCAAATTTCCGCAATTTTTCATTCGGGGAATTCAGGAGATTACAATCTTCATAAAAAAATACGGCAATATGATATTCGGGCTGGATAACAAACTTACCCTCCTGATTCACATACCCGAAATTCCCATTTTTCTTCTTCGGAATTAATAACGGAAGATCCTGATTAACAACCGGTAAACTCATATTTTTTTCAAAAGTCACTGTTTTCTTTTTTACAGCTATTTTTTTCGGAACCGATTTCTGAGAAAAAACGACTATCGAAATTAAAACGCTTAGAACCTGAATTATTTTTTTTAAACCCATACTGCCAGCAAAAATACAATGAAAAATAGAAATTATAAAATTCATATTTATAAAGAATCTAAATAATATAACTCCCATAAAATATTAAAATTTCGTAATTTTGGGAACATTTATAATTGTTTGATAATTTTAAAACGTTTTTGAGATATGACATTTGATATCGATATGATCAAAAAAGTGTATGAGCGTTACCCTGAAAGGATTGCAGCAGCAAGACAGATTGTGGGAAAACCTCTTACATTATCAGAAAAAATATTATACACTCACCTTTGGGAAGGAAATGCTACACAGGCGTATGAGAGAGGAAATTCTTATGTAGATTTTGCACCGGACAGAGTAGCAATGCAGGATGCAACTGCGCAGATGGCGCTTCTGCAGTTTATGCAGGCAGGAAAAGCGAAAGTAGCTGTTCCTTCAACAGCTCACGCAGATCACCTTATCCAGGCAAAGGTAGGTGCTGATAAAGATTTACAGGAAGGTATCAATAAAAACTCGGAAGTTTTCAATTTTTTGAGTTCTGTTTGCGATAAATACGGAATCGGTTTCTGGAAACCGGGAGCCGGAATCATTCACCAGGTAGTATTGGAAAACTATGCTTTCCCTGGCGGTATGATGATCGGTACCGATTCTCACACGGTAAATGCAGGAGGTTTAGGAATGGTTGCCATTGGTGTAGGTGGTGCTGATGCAGTAGACGTAATGGCCGGCATGGCATGGGAACTTAAAATGCCTAAACTGATCGGGGTAAAACTTACCGGAAAAATGTCCGGATGGACTTCCGCAAAAGACGTTATCCTTAAAGTAGCAGGAATCCTTACCGTAAAAGGAGGTACAGGATGCATCGTAGAATATTTCGGGGAAGGAGCAGAATCTCTTTCCGCAACAGGAAAAGGAACGATCTGTAATATGGGTGCTGAAATCGGTGCTACGACTTCTACCTTCGGATATGATGATTCCATGAGAAGATATCTTGCTTCTACAGGAAGACAGGATGTAGTAGATGCTGCAGATCAGATTGCAGAACACTTAACAGGTGATGCTGAGGTATATGCAAACCCAGAACAATATTTCGACCAATTAATAGAAATCAACCTTTCTGAGCTTACCCCTCACTTAAACGGACCTTTCACTCCGGATTTGGCAACACCGGTTTCCGAATTCAGAGCAAAAGCGGAAGCTAACGGATGGCCACTTGAAGTTGAATGGGCATTGATCGGATCTTGTACCAACTCTTCTTACGAAGATTTATCAAGAGCTGCTTCTATCGTGGAAGACGCCGTCGCAAAAGGTGTTAAGCCTAAAGCAATCTTAGGGATCAACCCAGGCTCTGAGCAGGTAAAATATACTGCTGAAAGAGACGGATTCTTAGACTCTTTCAGAAAATTTGAAAACGCAAGAATCTTTACCAACGCGTGTGGACCTTGTATCGGACAATGGGACAGAGAAGGCGCTGAAAAAGGAGAGAAAAACTCTATTATTCACTCTTTTAACAGAAACTTTGCAAAAAGAGCAGATGGTAACCCAAATACCCATGCTTTCGTAGCTTCTCCTGAAATGGTAGCTGCAGTAGCAATTTCGGGAAGATTAGACTTTAATCCGATTACTGATACTTTAACCAACGAAGCCGGTGAGCAGATCAAATTAGACGAGCCAAAAGGTTCTGAATTACCTGCAAAAGGTTTTGCTGTAGAAGACGCAGGATATCAGGCTCCATCTGAAGACGGATCTCATGTTGTAGTAAACGTAAGCCCTACTTCAGACAGACTTCAGTTATTAGAAGAGTTCCCGGCTTGGGACGGTAAAAATATTGAAGGGGCTAAAGTTTTGATTAAAGCATTCGGAAAATGTACAACCGACCACATTTCTATGGCTGGACCATGGTTGAAATACAGAGGTCACTTAGATAATATTTCCAACAACATGCTGATCGGAGCGGTAAACGCTTACAACATGGAAACCAACAAGGTGAAAAACCAGCTTACTGGTGAATACGGTGAAGTTCCAGCTGTACAAAGAGCTTACAAAGCTGCAGGAGTTCCATCAATCGTTGTAGGAGATCAGAACTATGGTGAGGGTTCTTCAAGAGAGCATGCCGCTATGGAACCAAGACACCTTGGCGTAAAAGCAGTATTGGTAAAATCATTCGCAAGGATCCACGAAACTAACCTTAAGAAACAAGGAATGCTTGGATTAACTTTTGCTGATGAAGCCGACTACGATAAAGTACAGGAAGATGATACGGTTAATTTCCTTGATCTTGAGCAATTTGCTCCGGGAAAACAACTTACTTTGGAGTTCGTTCATGCAGACGGAACTAAAGATATCATTATGGCAAACCATACGTACAACGATCAGCAGATCGAATGGTTTAAAGCCGGTTCTGCCCTTAACCTGATTAAACAACAAGAAAATTAATTGTTAGATTTAATTAATAATAGAAAAAGCAACTTCAATTGAAGTTGCTTTTTTATTTGATACGGTTAAAAAAATTCGTCCTATAACTATCTCCTATCGGAATTTCATATTCCGGATCGATGATAATCTTTTTGGTTGTGTTATTTTTAATATGATTTAGATTAACAATAAAAGATTTGTGAATTCGCATGAAGGAGCTTTCAGGAAGCTGCTGTTCCATTGATTTCAAAGTGTCCAGAACAATAAACTCTTCTTCTGAAGTTTTTATATTAACATAATCCCGAATGCTTTCAACATATAAAATCTCTGCAAAATTGATTCTATGCTGTTTTCCTGAAGATTTTACAAAGAAATAGTCCTGTTCTTGTTTTCCCAACGAAAAGCGTTCCTGCGCCTTTACGGCACTTTTGTGAAAACGTTCGAATGAAATCGGTTTTAAAAGATAATCTACAATATGATGTTCATAGCCTTCCAGAGCATATTCGGAATAAGCGGTTGTTAAAATATATTTTACCTTATCACCGAGGATTTTCATGAAATTAATACCGGACAGTTCAGGCATCTGGATATCCAGAAACACAAGATCAGTCTCATTAATCTGAATATATTCTAAAGCTTCAATAGGATTTTCAGAGGAAAACACAAGTTCGAGAAAAGGAATTCTCTGCACATAATTTTCCAGTAAAGAGATGGCAAGCGGCTCATCATCGACAATAATACATTTAATGGTTTTCATCTCTTAAATTAATTTTTAAATCTACCACAAATTCCTGTTTCGAGTCTTTAATGTTAAGCGTATATTTTTGAGGATATAAAATTTCCAGTCTTTTTCTCACATTTTCAATACCAATTCCTGATACCGAATCTTTCATCTTTTCCTTTTTATAATTTAAAAGATAAAAATGTAATATCTTATCCTCATCGGAAATTCTCATTTCAAAGCCTTTATTTCTAAAATCGCCATGCTTAAAAGCATTTTCAACAAACGGAACCAGGATCATCGGTGATATGCTGAGATTCGGATGAAGGATTTTCTTTTCAAACACTAACAGTTCCGGGTTTTTAATTCTGAGTTTTTCCAAGGCCATGAGACTTTCAATGTAGCCAATTTCTTTTTCAAGAGCAATCCGGTCTTCGCCGAGATCTTTCGTACTGTACCTCAACAGCCGGCTCAACTCTTCAATGGCCGGCAAAGCATTATCCGATTTCTGATATACAAGAGAATAGATGTTATTTAAAGAATTAAAGATGAAATGAGGATTGATCTGGGTTTTCAGCGCCTGTAATTCCGCGGTTTTCCTGGCTTCAATAAGCTGAGACTTTTCTTCTTCCGCAATGATGGTATATTTGAAGAACCAAAAAGTGGTGCTGATAAAGATCGTGGTGCTGCTGTAAAAAATATTGTCGAAGAAATAAAAACCGAAACCTGTATCTTCTGAATAATTTCTGATCCCGAAATAGGTGGGCAGAAACCATTCCTCTGCGAAATATCTCACCAATACAAAAGAACTTACGCTCAGGAAAAAGGCAATAAAGGATTTATAAATTTTATCGGCGTCAAAAAACCTGGGAACGACAATAAAATAGTTGACGTAAAAACAGATAATACTGGTAATAAAAAAGGTTATATTAAATATAGTAGCGTTGGAATGGAAGACAAAATAGGGAATCAGAACCGCTCCAATAATATAGATCGTCCAAAAGAAAATATGCAGATAAAGCAGTTTGCTGTTTTTCATACCGCAAAAATAGACTTTCTATGAAAACGTACGCTGTTTCTTCGATAAACCGTCCCTTTTTCCCGATGAGTTTATTTTAAACCTGTTTTAGGACGGTTGGTCGAAATGGCATTTCGTCTTCTGGACACAAACAATAATTTTGTCAGCAACAGTACAGACTATTATTAATCTAAATCCCAATTTATGAAAACAGTACTATATACATTTCTGGTTTGTTTATCAACCCTTATTACCGCCCAGAAAAAGCCTGGGGAATATTTTTCCGGTACCAAACCGCAGGTGCTCGTCGTAGGATCCTTCCATTTTGACTATCCGAATCTCGATGCCCACAAAACTGAAAAAGGGGATCAGGTTGATGTGTTATCTCCAAAAACGGCAAAAGAAGTCACTGAGCTTGTGGACTATATTAAAAAGTTCAAACCAACAAAAATTGCGATCGAAGCATTTCCGGACTGGAATGCCAACCAGAAATTAAAAGAATACAAGGAAGGGAAGTATGCCAATAAAAGAGATGAGCGGTATCAGCTGGCCATTCGTATTGCAAAAGAGCTTAAAATCAACGAGCTGTACAGCATAGATGCAAATTCGGTGCTGGATGATCTGCAGGAAAAATTTGCCAAGACCGATTCGCTATATTTCAAGAACCTGAGTGCAGAATACGACTTTCAAAGCGATGATCCTGTTTCAAAACAGTACAATACTTTCTTTAAAAGCTCGGAACCCAAAAACTTCAGATCATTGCTGGATCTTTTCAAATATACGAACGGGAAAGAATACCATCAGCATGAATACGGAGCATACCTGAGTGGCGATTTTAAGCTGAGAGAACATGACGGTGCCGATATGCTGGCGTTGTACTGGTACGACAGAAACCTGAGAATGTTCAGAAATATTCAGAATATTCCACATCACCCGGAAGACAGATTGCTGGTAATTGTTGGCAATGGGCACGCCTCTGTTCTGAGACAGTTATTCACATCATCCCCAGATTTCGATTATACAGAATTCGATTCTTTGAAATAAAAATTTAAGCAGCTTACGTATATTAAAGAATTTAGCCATTATTACCATGACGGGCGAGATCGAACTGCTTATGGGAGGCACCCATACGCATTTTTCATGGATTTCCTGAAGAGAAGCCCAAATACAGACCCGAATCTGTTTTAAAGTATATAAAATAAAGCCTTATCCTGTAACAAAAATCAATTTCATGCGTCTAACCTGATACGACAAAACATTATGAAAAAAACAATTATTGCCTTATCATTTTTGGCTACAATGTTTACTTATGCCCAAGAAAAGACCAATAATCAGGTAAAAGAAAAACAAATTGAAGGAATTACGATCACCAAAACTAAAAAAGCCGTTGAGCAGAAAGCCGACCGTACGATTTTCGACTTCTCTGAACAACCGCAGCTGAATAACGGGAATGTCCTAGAAGGTATCAAAAAACTTCCCGGGCTTGTTTCCACCGATATTGCAGGAATGATGTATCAGGGAAAGGTACTGGACGTATACCTCAACGGAAGACCTTTAAATATTACTTCTAATGAGCTGAACTCTTTTCTGGAAGGCATGCCTGCCAATTCGGTAGACCGGATTGAAGTAATCACACAGCCGGGTGCAGAATTTCCGGCGACTTCCGGAGGAGCCATCATGAATATCATCACCAATAAAAATGCTAATAAATATTTAACGGCAACCTATTCCGGCAACTACTCTTTTACAAATTACGATAAATACAGAAGCAGAACGAGCAATTCCCTCAATCTAAATGCAAGAAATAAAATCTTCGGATGGCAATTAAATGTCGGCCAAAATTATCGTGAAAGTATGCTGAACGGCAAGCAGGATAATCTTTTAACAAGCAATACCGACAGATTTGGGAGAGGATATTTTGCAAAATCGGGACTGACTTTTGACTTGGGGCAGGACCGGTTGCTTGTAAATTATGATATTTACCATAACAACAATGACAATTACACATTAAGTGACGGAGACGGACAGGAAGCCAAACCGATTCCCAACACCAATCCGCAACAATATACCTACAGAGATTTTAATTTTGATGCGTCCGATGCTGCTCATACACTTACCACGAGACAGGAAGCAGTGGTTACTTATCAAAAGCGCTTCTCAGACAAGGCACAAAAACTGGATTTCCAGTTTGGTTATACAAAATCCGACAGTAAGTTTGTCCAGGATAATATTTTCAGAGATAAGAAATATGCCGATACCGGTTCATGGGAACCAAGGATTTCTTTGGGAAATGTTCTGGATAATACCTCTGATATGAGAGTCGCTAATTTTAAAGTAGACTATTCTCAACCACTGAATCTTCTTGATGGCGGAAAAGTAAGCCTGGGCGGTTTATATGAGCATCAGGAATTCGACACGGAAAGCAAAGGAATCACCAATCTGGATTACACAAGACAAACAACTGCAACCTATCTGGAATTCCAGGCAAAACTCAAAAAATTTGATTTTATATTGGGAACCCGTGCAGAAAATTATGACATCTCCGGTATTACAAGATATAACGATCAAACCAATACCCTTATTGAAGCAGATCTTATTCCTTTTAATAAATTTAAATTATTTCCGAATGCCAGTGTTCAGTACAATCTGATGAACCAGGTCTATGTAGCGGCGAATTATAACAAAAAAATAAACCTGCCAAGTATTTCCGCACTGAACCCGAATAACGTAACCTTCCAGGGCCCGAATACGCAGGTAACCGGTAATCCGAACCTTCAGCCTACTATTTTCGATAATTATGAACTGAAGATTTCGGCTTTCGATTATGCATTCATCGGTTACAGTGTGAGCTCTGCAAAAAATCAGGTAGCGCAGATTATCAGGAAAGACGGGAAAAACCTGTTTAATGAGCAGATCAATATATCAGACATGAGAATTCATAACTTCAATGTCGGGCTGCCCGTTCCGTTTATGATCTTCAGCAAACCTCTGAGCGAGATTATGAAGTTTAATTTTAACCCTGATAAAATTAATTTCATGTACATTTATGCCGGATACCAGAAACATGACATTGATAATCTGAATAATAAAGGTTTCTGGATTTTTAATATCATGACGCAGATTATTTTACCGAAAGAAATAAAGCTGACGGCAAATTATAGTTATTTAACTCCTAAAGCCGGTTATTTCTACTTCACAGCAGAAAAGCCTTTCAACAATTCTTTTGACCTTACGTTAACGAAAAAGTTCATGGATAATCGTCTGACTGTTTCTGTCTTCGCGAATGATATTTTCAACGGACAGGTAATGCAGGTACGCTCGAACCCGCCATCAGGAGAATCTGTATTTATAAGAAGTAAATATGATACGAGAAACTTCGGATTATCCGTAAATTATAAGATTCCAACGAAAAACAAGCTGGCTAAAGAAGATGCCAATATCCTGAACCAGACGAAGAAAGAAGAAAATAGCGGCGTAATGCAGCAGGGACAATAAACTAAATATGAATGTTCATATCATATTTAATGTTTAAAAAGGTATTTTATCAATTGGAGCGGACTTTAGTCCGCTTTTCCTATCTTAAATATTGCTGGCTTTAGCCAAAACTTAAGAATAATATTCACCTGTACCATCGTGAAATATTGAAATTTTTGTTTAAAAATCAATGGTCTGAAAGCGCCAGTGTAAGGTATCAATCAGAGTCAGTTGATTCAGCTGCAATGGCAGATCTGTAATGATCTTTAATGTTAAATTCGCCATCATGCTTCCGACAATTCCCGGTAGCGGGCCTAGAACGCCAAGACTATCACAATCCGGAAAATCTTCATCAACAGGAGGCTCCGGAAAAATATCTCTTAAATTTTTGCTTCTACGATGATTAAAAATAGCAACCTGACCGGAAAATCCGAGAATACTTCCATACACCAGAGGCTTTTGAAGTTTTACGCAAATATCATTAACCAGATATCTCGTTGTAAAATTATCGGAACCGTCAACAATGAGATTAAATCCGGAAATTAATTTTTCTGCGTTTGATTCATTTATCTTTTGGTCGATGCTAATGAATTTAATCTGGTGATTTAAGGTTCTGACAAAATTTTCAGCGCTTTTTACTTTAGAAATTCCAACTGTGTTTTCATTATGAATAATCTGGCGGTTTAAATTATGAAGCTCTACCTCATCGAAGTCTGCAACGCCCAAAGTTCCGACTCCCGCAGCAGCCAGATATTGAATGACCGGACTGCCTAAGCCTCCTGCACCAATCACCAAAACTTTAGAATTTAGTATTTTTCTTTGACCTTCCAGACCGATTTCTTCGATAAAGATCTGTCGGCTGTAACGGGCAAAGATGTCTTCGCTTTTCATTAATAATTTATTGTTGATTTTTTTTTAACGCAGAGAACGCAAGTAACTTTAAAATTCTTCTGAATATTTCGTTCACAAGGGCATTTCATTCAGCAAATGATAGATGCTATTTTTTTAAGTTTTATATCCCGCTGTAAACCGAGTCCCAGTCTTTCATTACAGGATCGTAGCCTGCTTTTTTAATAATATTTTTAATCTCTTCCATGGTTCTTTCGTCGCTGGTCTCAAACTGCTCCAGCGATTCTTTATCCACTGCGTAACCTCCCGGATTGGTTTTAGAAGCTGCGCTCATTGTTGTTGCTCCTAATGAAACAATATTATCTCTAAACTTTTCATTTTCTCTCGTGGAAATAGAAATTTCTAAATCTTCATTCCAGATTCTGTATGCACAGATTAACTGAAGCAGATCTTTATCTTCCATGATAAAATTCGGTTCTATAATACCTTCTGCAGGCCGCAGTCTCGGAAATGAAACGGAATATTTGCTTTTCCAATAATTTTTCTGTAGATAATCAATGTGAAATGCATTAAAAAAACTATCGATTCTCCAGTCTTCCAGTCCCAGTAAAACTCCCAATCCTATTTTGTGAATTCCGGCGCTTCCGATTCTGTCCGGTGTTTCCAGGCGAAAATTAAAATTTGATTTTTTTCCTTTTGGATGATATTTCTTATACACTTCCTGATGATAGGTTTCCTGGTAAACCAAAACCGCGTTTACTCCTGCTTCATGCAGCTTTCGGTACTCTTCTTCTGATAATGGCTGTACTTCAATCGAAATATTGGCAAAATGTGGTTTCAAAAGCTGTATGGCATTCAGAAAATAATCAATTCCAACCGTCTTATTGGCTTCACCGCTTACCAGCAAAACATGATTGACACCCATTGATTTTAAAACAGAAGCTTCCATCATCAGCTCTGTATCGGAAAGTGTTTTTCTCCTGATAGGATTATCCAGACTGAAACCGCAGTAAGTACAGATATTCTGGCATTCATTGCTAAGATAAAGCGGTGCATACAGCTGAATGGTTTTACCAAATCGTTTCTGAGTAAGGCTTTGTGCCATTTTTGCCATTGTCTCTAACTTCTGAGAAGCAACAGGTGAAATAAAATTTAAAAAATCTTCTATGGTTTTATTCTTTTTCTGCAGGCTTTTTTCAACATCATTCAGCGTTACTTTTTCAAGCCTTACTTTCACGTCATCCCATTGGTATTGATCGAAAATGTTTTTAAAACTTTTCATTTTACTTACATATTAGTCAAACAAAAAAGAGGTTAACGGACTTGAAGCTTCAGCATGATTTGAAACGGCGCCTAAACCGGATTCAAAAGCTCTTCTTCCGGAAATTACTCCTTCTTTAAAAGCTAATGCCATTTGCACCGGATTTTGGGCAACGGCAATAGCTGTGTTCACCAAAACCGCATCAGCTCCCATTTCCATGGCTTTTGCCGCATCGGAGGGTGCCCCAATTCCAGCGTCTACTACAACGGGAACATTGCTCTGGCTGATAATAATTTCTAAAAAATCCAGTGTTTTCAAGCCTTTATTGGTTCCTATTGGCGCTCCCAGAGGCATTACCACTGCTGTTCCTGCATCTTCCAGGCGTTTGCATAGAACAGGATCAGCATGAATGTAAGGCATCACGATAAATCCTAATTTCGCCAATTCTTCTGTGGCATATAACGTCTCGATAGGATCAGGAAGCAGGTATTTAGGATCGGGATGGATTTCGAGTTTTACCCAGTTGGTTTCCAGGGCTTCTCTTGCCAGCTGTGCTGCCAATACTGCTTCTTTAGCTGTTCTCGCTCCTGAAGTATTCGGTAAAAGATGAACTCCTGTCGGTTGGATGGCATTCAGCAGATCATCTTCTGAAGATTGAGAGTCTATACGCTTAAGTGCCATCGTTACCATTTCGCTTCCCGATGCAATGATAGAGTCTGTCATTTCGGAAACGTTCCCGAATTTTCCCGTTCCCAGAAACAATCTTGATTCAAAGGTTCTGTCTGCTATTATTAATTTTTGATTATTCATTGTAATGCTGTTTTAAATTTGGTAATGATAGAAGGCTGCTCCGTAATCTGTCCTGAAACAGCCACTCCGTAAATTCCGATTTGCTGTAATAATTCTATATCATTAAGTACCACACCGCCGATGGCAAAAATTTTAGGAAATTCAAGTGATTTGTCATGTAATTCCTGGACAATGTTCTGATATCCTCTGAATCCTAAAACCGGGCTCAGCTGTTCTTTAGTTGTTGTAAATCTGAGAGGGCCAAGACCAATATAATCGCAGTGTTCCAGCATTCGCTGAAGAACGTTCTGAAATGTATTAGCCGTCCCTCCGATAATTTTATCTTCTCCTAAAATATGCCTGGCTTTTTCAACTGACATGTCGTTGAGCCCCACATGAACGCCGTCGGCATCAATTTCTTTTGCGATCTGAACGTCATCATTAATGATGCAAACAGCGTGATTGCCTGTACATAACTTTTTTGAAATTTCGCAAAGCCTAATAAAATCTTTTTCGGGAGCATTTTTCCAGCGAACCTGGATCCATTTTACACCATTGTCAAGCGCTTTACGGATGTTGGCTTCCTGTTCTTCTCTTGTCATTCCCTGAGAGATGTATTGTAATTTTTCCATTTATTTTAAACGCAAAGGCGCTAAGTTTTTTTTAATTGTTTTTAAATCGCAAGTGCAATCATTCAGTAAAGGGTAACATTTAATGTCCATTTAAGAATGAAATCCTAATAAAGCAGATGTGCTTGCCAGAAATTTCTCAATGTATAACTTTCCTTTCCGACAGGCCTGTTCCAGATTTTCTCCTAAAGCTAAATGACCTGTAATTGCAGAAGAGAGCACACAACCTGAACCGTGTTTGGGATAGTAGATACAATTTCTATCATGGGGTTCAATTGAAATTTCTTCACCGTTTTCGATTAAAATATCTGTTCCTACATTGTCTTCGCGATGACCTCCCTTCATTAATATTGCACATGAATTTCTCGGATTTTCAAAAAAACCATTTTCTTTTAAAACCTTATATTCATTGTAGTTGGGTGTAATTAGATCAAGTTGATGCAAAACATTTCCCAGTTGAGAAATAGTATTTAAATCAAAAAAAGAGAATTCAGAGGTGCTTTTCAGAACCGGATCCCAGATGATTTTAGCTTCAGAATTATTTAATTTGATTGTCTTAATAATTTCATTTAAAAATTCTGCGTTTTTTACCACCCCTATTTTTACGGACTTCACATCATATCTTTTCATTAAAACATGAATTGAGTTTAAAATATCTTCTAAAGGTTGCCACTGAATTCCAAAAAATTCAGATTCTGTTTGTAAAGTCATTGCCGTACAGACAGCCAATCCCTGAACTTTTAACTGTTCAAATGTTTTAACATCCGCCAGTAGACCCGCTCCACCACTTGGATCGAAGCCGGCAATACTCATAACGAAAGGACATGCTGTCTGCATTTTCTGTAAACATTTAAAGGTTGGTCACTTTCCCACACTGCTCCTAACAAGGCCACTCCATCAACATTATCGTTTAAAACTTCATTGATGTTATTTCCATGAATTCCTCCCAAAGCGATCAGTTTTATATTTGAATTATTGCGATTTTTAATGTCATGTAAAACATTTGAATTTTTCCCATATTCTTTTTTGGAAATACTCGGAAAAACAGGACTGATAAAAGCATATTCCCAATCTTCATTCAATTCATTAAAAGTTTCAATATCATGAACAGATGTCGAAATCGTTTTATCTGTGAAAGATTTATATAACTCATTCTGCCTGCTAATTTCTCTGAAATGATGTCTTGAAATATTATAACTTTCAGCCAAATCATAATGACTGTGCAAAACCAATCGGTGATGAAATTCAGAATTTATCTTTTGAATAAAATCCTTCATTTCTTCTAAATTCATGAATGGTTTTCTGATATGAAGCAGATCTAAACCTTCCTGAAATAATTCGTTGATGACTTTAGTTTCATTAGGAACAATTTTTTCAGAAGTGATAATGATGATCATATATAAATTTCTTTCCCTTTGTCGATGAATTCCTGGGATTTATCCAGCATTCCTTTTTCTGCAGATTCGCGGATTTCCTGGGTAATCTTCATGGAACAGAATTTTGGTCCGCACATCGAACAAAAATGTGCCACTTTTGCACCGTCTGCCGGAAGTGTTTCATCATGATATGATCTTGCCGTTTCCGGATCAAGAGAAAGGTTGAACTGATCTTCCCACCGGAATTCAAATCTGGCTTTGCTCAGCGCATTATCCCTGTATTGAGCGCCGGGATGCCCTTTCGCTAAGTCTGCTGCGTGGGCCGCCAGCTTATAGGTAATTACTCCTATTTTTACATCTTCTTTATTCGGAAGTCCCAAATGTTCTTTCGGCGTGACATAACACAACATGGCACATCCGAACCAGCCAATCATTGCCGCTCCGATTCCTGAAGTGATGTGGTCATAACCCGGTGCAATATCCGTCGTCAATGGTCCTAGCGTGTAAAAAGGAGCTTCATCACATACTTCGAGCTGTTTTTCCATATTTTCTTTAATCATATGCATCGGAACGTGGCCGGGACCTTCGATCATGACCTGAACATTATGTTTCCATGCGATTTTTGTTAATTCTCCTAAAGTTTCCAGTTCGGCAAACTGTGCTTCATCATTGGCATCAGCAATAGAGCCCGGACGAAGACCGTCGCCTAAAGAAAAGGCAACATCATATTTTTTCATGATTTCGCAGATTTCCTCGAAATGGGTGTACAAAAAGTTTTCTTTGTGATGAAAAAGACACCATTTTGCCATAATCGAACCGCCTCTGGAGACAATTCCCGTAACGCGTTTTGCCGTTAAATGAATATATCTCAATAAAACACCGGCGTGAATTGTGAAGTAGGAAACGCCCTGTTCTGCCTGTTCGATCAGCGTATCTTTAAAAATTTCCCATGTTAGATCTTCTGCAACACCTTTTACTTTTTCCAGCGCCTGATAAATCGGAACGGTACCGATAGGAACCGGACTGTTTCTAATGATCCATTCTCTGGTTTCGTGAATGTTTTTTCCGGTAGACAAATCCATTATCGTATCTGCTCCCCAACGGCAGGCCCAGACTGCTTTTTCCACCTCTTCTTCAATACTTGATGAAACAGCACTGTTTCCGATGTTCGCATTAATTTTAACCAGGAAATTCCGTCCTATAATCATCGGTTCGCTTTCCGGGTGATTGATATTATTCGGAATAATGGCTCTTCCGGCTGCGATTTCGTCTCTTACAAATTCAGGAGTGACTTTATTTTTTGGGGCTTTTGCACCAAAGCTATTTCCCTGATGCTGAAAAGACATTTCGCTTGTAACGGAATCCAGCTGCTCGATTCTCTGGTTTTCCCTTATGGCAACATATTCCATTTCGGGGGTAATGATTCCTTGTTTCGCGTAGTATAGCTGGGTTACCTGCTTTCCTTCCCGGGCAACTTTTGGTTTGTGATTGTAAGAAAACCGTAAATCATTCAGTTTTGAATCGGCAAGGCGGGTTTTTCCATATTCTGAAGTGATTCCGTCGAGAATTTCAACATCATTACGGTCTAAAATCCATTTCTCACGGATTCTTGGCAGTCCTTTTTCGATGTTGATTTCAGAATTTTCATCGGTATAGGGGCCTGACGTGTCATACACTGTAACCGGAGGGTTATGTTCCAATGTTCCGTTGGATAGTTTTGTCAGACTTAATTCTATTTCACGCATTGCTACATTGATCGGGTGTATTTTTCCTTCAACATAGATTTTTTTAGAGTTCGGAAACGGCGAACGGGTGATGTTATGAGCCATAATAATTGATATTGTGAGTTAACCGCCCTGTGTGGCAGTGATGATTAAAATTGAATCTTTGTCATTGAGGAATGTTTCCGGCCAGGATGACTGCGGAATAATACGGTTGTTGAGTGCTACGGCAATTCCTTTTTTCTTTTCAGGTGATTCCATAGCAATGAGTGCTTCCAGATTTTCGGGAAGCGTTTTAAACTTTTTTGTTGTGTGATTGATTGTGAGCTCCATTCCTAAATTTTTACATATACTTTAGGAATGCCCATTATTGCACAATAGAATGTACAGCAAAAGTCATCTCACTTTTCCCTACGCTAGTATGATCTAGAAATCAGGTTCAAAGGGTAAAATCTCAGCCTGTTTATAAACAGACACCCCTAAAGTTTGGAACGAAGGTAGACATTTTTTTAGAACGGGCAAAATTTTTTGTGAAGGAGGAAGTCGGAAGTTTTTGATTTTGCTAATAAAGAGATTTTGGTTTTAGCGCAAAGAATTCTTATTCAGGTTCCTTATTTTAGTAAGCAGAGGCCAATATATTTGCTGCGCGAAACTTGAAAATATTCTTTTATGAATTGATTTAATTTTATATCGTGCAGATTTTACGGATGATGCAGATGTTTGGTTTTAACGCTAAGAGTTTCCATTTAGGCTTCTTATTTTAGTAAGCAAAGGCAAATGGATTTGCTTCGCGAAACTTGATGAAATTTTATTGGTTTATGATTGTTTCTTTTTGATCTCCCGCAGATTTCGCAAATGACACGGATTTAATTTTCGCTTCATTCTATTGATAATCAATAATTTTTATATTTCCCAATATTGAAATGAGTGATCGCTATCCTAGCCGCGATTGAGCGGCCTGTCTGAGCTCTTTTTCGGATTCTGGGGCGCGGCTTCGCCGCGCTCCAGAATCCGAAAAAAGCGAGTAGCGAAAGCGGGAAAAAGCTTCAAAAAAAATATAGCTTTCGATGTAATCAAACAAACAGCTCCTAAAAATAAAGACTATTTTCAGTCTGAAGATAGTCTGTTACAATTAAAGGAAATACTGCAATCCTGATTTATATCGGTTCAGCCTGTCGGGCAGACCGTTGTATCCTCCGTTAATGGCTTTGGTAATCTTTTTAAAAATAACAAGGTTGTTGCCCGTATCAATATTTTTGGTAATATCAATCTGATCTGCCAATGCATTGAGATTTCTGCTGTTCCAGAACCAGCCTGCACTTTCTGCAGCATTTTTAAGCTGGATAGCATTACATTTCGTAACATTTTTACCTCCTAAAAATGTGGGATTTGCCACAAAATCTGTTCCTAAAGCAAGTGAAACCGCTTTATAATTAGCTCTTCCGGTAATCTGGATAAGCCCTCTTCCCTTGAATCTTACCCCATCTCCTTTCTGAGTATTTCCCAGATCTTTTCTTCCCTCGTATGCGCTTCCGCTCGCAAGTTCTTCGGTGTAAAACAATCCGCCGCTTTCGTGACCGACCTGTGCCAAAAAATTCAGCATCCGGGAAGGGGTATTGATGGAAAACTTATCGCATGTTGATATAACATACGGTAAGAATTGCGAAGCGTATGCAGATTTTGAGCAGGTTGCCTCTTTAAGCTGTCTAAGTGTAAGCATGATTATTGTTCTTTGGTTGATGGTGTAAAACTATCTTTAAAAAACAAAAACCACTTCAGGGAATTTACGATTTTACGGTAAGTGTTTTTACGGAATTTTATTCTTCACAAGCCTTCCAAACCGCGTCATTCTGCGGAACGGAAGCCGTGATTTCAATATTTTCTTTGGTAACGGGATGAATAAATTCCAGTTTTCGGGCGTGAAGGTTTATTCCTCCATCAGGATTGGAACGTGCTGCACCATATTTAAGATCTCCTTTAATAGGAGCCCCGATTTTTGAAAGCTGGGCCCTGATCTGGTGATGCCTTCCCGTTTCCAGGTCTATTTCCAGCAGAAGGTAATTATCTAAACTTTTGATAATATGGTAAGTAAGAATCGCTTCTTTTGCACCGTCCGTAGCTTTTGGAAAAACAATGGCTTTGTTATTTTTTTCGTTTTTCTTTAAAAAATGAATCAACCTCTGGGACTGCGGAATCATTTCTTTGGCAACAACAGCCCAATATGTTTTTTTTATATCTCGGTTTTTAACCATCTGCGTGAGTCGTGACAATGCTTTGGAAGTTTTAGCATAAATTACAAGACCCGATGTGGGCCTGTCGATACGGTGAACCAGACCAAGAAATACATTCCCCGGTTTGCCATCTCTTTTTTTGATAAAATTTTTAATCAGTTCCAGTAAAGAGTCATCTCCTGTTTTATCACCCTGCACCAGCTGTCCTACTTTTTTGTTGATCACCAAAAGATGGTTGTCTTCATACACAATCTGTTCCTCCATTTTTACTGACGATAATTGGGCCTGTTTGAAAATGAAAGGATAATTCCTCCGAGAAGGCCTAATGTTTTAATTCCGGCAATTTTCCAGTCTACAGGGAAAAGCGCTCCTATAATACATAATCCTGCTGCTGCATACATGGCGTACATAAAATTCTTTGTCGTCATGAACGGAGCCTGAAGAAAAAAGCTTATTCCGATAAGCACATAAAATACTCTTCGGGAAAGCAATATATTAATGTCTGGAGAGAAAAGATCAAACCAGCCTACTACAAGACACAATAATGCTACAATAGAAAGTACTCCCTGGATTGTTTGTTGATTATTCATGATTAATAGCTTTCACTTTCGTTAGGGAAATTCTGACTTTTCACATCTTTCACGTATTGCTCCACAGCACCTGTAATTTCCGTATAAAGATCAAGATATCTTCTTAAAAATTTAGGACTGAAACCTTTGTTCATTCCAACCATATCATGATAGACTAAAACCTGTCCGTCGCAATGCGCTCCTGCTCCTATCCCAATGGTAGGAATAGAGATCGATTCCGTTACCTTTTTGGCTAAATCTGCAGGAATTTTTTCTAAAACCACTGCAAAGCACCCCAATTCCTCAAGCAATTGCGCATCAGCAATTAATTTTTCTGCTTCAGCTTCTTCTTTTGCCCTTACTTTATAGGTTCCGAATTTATAGATAGACTGAGGTGTTAACCCTAAATGTCCCATCACAGGAATACCTGCATTGATAATTTTTTTAATTGATTTTGAGATTTCTTTTCCCCCTTCAATTTTTACGGCATGAGCACCACCTTCCTTCATCATTCTTACCGCTGATTCCAAAGCTTTTTCCGGGTTGCTCTGATAGGTTCCGAAAGGCAGATCGGCAACCACCAATGCCCTGTCTGTTCCACGTACTACACTTTGCGAATGATAAATCATCTGATCCAGCGTAATGGGAAGTGTGGTCTCAAAGCCCGCCATCACATTGGCAGCAGAGTCGCCTATAAGAACCGCATCAATCCCTCCGGCATCCACCATTTTTGCTGTGGTATAATCGTATGCTGTAAGCATGGTTATTTTTTCCTTGTCAAATTTCATTTTGCGCAAGGTTTCCGTTGTAACTTTCTTAATTTCAGAATGAACAGACATATTGTATCTATTTAAAAGTTAAAAAGTCGGCCCTGAGCCGACTTCAATTTTGTATGATTTTATAAAACTACGTGACCGAGTTTCATTAATTTGTCGTGGTTGAGAATCTTGATATTTCTTCCGTCTACTTCAATGAGATTATCTCCTTTAAATTCGGAAATAAGACGGATGGCACTTTCGGTGGCCGTTCCTATGATATTGGCAATTTCTTCCCTTGTTAACGAAATTTTGATGAAGCCTTCCGGATCTACACCCAGTTTCTGTTCCAGAAGGAGTAAAATTTCCGCAAGTCTCTCCCTCACCGTTTTCTGTGCAAGGAAGGTAATCGTATTAGAAGACTCACCCAATTCATAGGAAATCTTCTGAAGCATAACAAATGACAGTTGAGGATCTATTTCCAACAGGTACATAAAAACATCTGCAGGCAGAAAAGTTGCTTCAATATCTGTCATAGCTTCCGCTTTTGCCTGGAAATTTTCCCCGCACAGCAGCGATCGATAACCAATGATATCACCTTCTTTGATAAATCTTAAGATCTGGTCTTTTCCGAACGCTCCCGATTTTGATAATTTCGCTGCTCCTTTTTCTAAAACAAACACTCCCTTGGGAGTTTCTCCGTCCTCAAAAATCGTATCATGTTTCTGAAAAGTAAACTTCTTTTTGGCGTTGAGATATTTTTCAAAATCAGCACTGGAAAGTCTCTCTTTAAATGATTTATCATTAAAAACTCTGGCGAACCTTTCTTCGATGGCAATCTGTTGTTCCTGCGACATTTTATATGACATTTATCACAAAAATAGAACTTTTTAACTCGATAAACAAAAAAATTTGTTATAATTTTGTAGTTCAATAATTTATGAAGGTGAGCGAGAACTGTTTTCATTGTGGCCAAGGTATCGAAAAAGAAAGAATTTTATTTGATGAAAAGACTTTCTGCTGTAACGGTTGTAAATCGGTCTATGAAATTCTAAATGCTAATAATTTAAACAATTTTTACGAGCTTAATAAAAGAGCAGGAATTCGCCCCGGTGATGAAAATTCCGGGCAGTTCGATTATCTAGACACCCCGGAAATCTTTGAAAAGGTGACTGATTTTTCTGAAGGAAACACCAGCCTCATCACTTTTAAAATTCCAGTAATCCACTGTTCTTCGTGCATCTGGCTATTGGAAAGTCTTCATACATTAAACAAAAACATTAAATATTCACAGGTTAATTTCACCAGAAAGACGCTGCAGGTTTCATTCAATCATAATGAATTAAAACTAAGCGAATTAGCTAATTTCCTTACCAATCTGGGCTATAAGCCGGTCATCAGTCTTGAAACTGCGGATAAAAATGTTGAACATCTTGACAAATCACTTCTGGTAAAATTTGCTATTGCTGCTTTTGCTTTCGGAAACGGAATGTTTCTCGCATTTCCCGAATATATCGGCGGTGAAGATTACTGGATGGAGCATTACAAAGGACTTTTCCGCGCATTAATGTGTCTGCTGGCAATTCCGGTGGTAGTATATTCGGCTTCAGATTATTATAAATCTGCCTGGTACGGACTGAAAAATAAGATTGTAAATATTGATGTTCCTATCGTTTTGGGAATTATCGTACTCTTCGGACGAAGCCTCTATGAAGTGGCAACCGACTACGGTCCTGGATATTTTGATACCCTGTGCGGACTTTTATTCTTCATGCTTCTTGGTAAAATTTTCCAGAAACGAACGTACAGCGCACTTTCTTACGACCGGGATTATAAATCATTTTATCCTATTGCCGTTACAAAAGTTGATTTTGACGGAAAGCAGGACAATATTCTGCTTTCGGAAATTAAAATCGGAGACCGTATTTTAGTAAGAAATCAGGAAATCATTCCGGTGGATGCCATCCTCATAAATGGCGACGGAAATATAGACAACAGTTTTATTACGGGTGAGAGCGCTACCATAAGCAAGCAGCCTGGAGATAAAATTTTCGCAGGCGGAAAACAGATTGGCTCTTCTCTTGAACTGGAAGTGATCAAGAATGTTGACCAGAGTTACCTTACCCAGCTTTGGAACAAAGAAGCTTTCAAAAAACACGAAACCGGGCTTGACACCCTAACGAACAAGGTCAGTAAGTATTTCACTTTCATTATTTTAGGCATTGCCTTAATCTCCGGAATTTACTGGTATTTTATTGATCTTAATAAAATGTTCCAGGTAATTTCCGCCATTCTGATTATTGCCTGTCCTTGTGCCCTTGCCCTGTCTGCGCCCTTTACTTTCGGACATATCATGAGGATTTTAGGACGAAATAAATTCTATGTAAAAGACACGATCACCATCGAGAAAATTGCTAAACTCGATACGATTGTTTTTGATAAGACAGGAACCATCACCCACAGAAAAAAATCCAATATTACTTACGAGGGAGCAGAGATTCAAGAATTTGATTTACTGAATATAAAAACGCTTTTAAAGAACTCCAATCACCCCCTATCAAAATCGTTGTATGATTTTATTGAAGTAAATGACGACTATTATCAGGTAGAACATTTCAGAGAGATTTCAGGGAAAGGATACGAAGCGATGGTGAGAGGCAATCTCTATAAAATCGGTTCAGCAAGATATAATAATCAGGAGTCAAAAAACCTGGAAACGGCGGTGTATATCAGCAAAAACAATGAGTTTATCGGGAAATTTATTTTTAAAAATGAATACCGCGAAAACCTGAAAAACCTCTTTAAAAAACTTACAGGCTACCATGTTTTCATTCTTAGTGGTGATAATTCTTCGGAAGAAAACCAACTTAAAGAACTGATTCCTTCATACAAAGGAATGGCGTTTAACCAAAGCCCAGAAGACAAGCTGAATTACATCAAAAGCCTTCAGGATCAAAACTTTAGAGTAGCCATGCTTGGAGACGGACTTAATGATGCAGGAGCTTTAAAGCAAAGCAATGTAGGAATAGCGATTGCTGACGACACCAATAGCTTTACCCCTTCCTCCGATGTCATAATGGATGGTGAAAAAGTGGTACTTCTCGATAAATACCTGAATGTCTGCAAAGGCTCAATGACGATTGTGAAGATGACATTCATAATCAGTTTTCTTTACAATGTTGTTGGTTTAAGTTACGCAGTAACAGGACATATGCACCCTCTCTTTGCTGCTTTAATTATGCCAGCAAGTTCCATTACAGTTGTTTCTTTCACTACTCTTTCAACCTGGATACTGGGTAGGAAATATTTCAAAAAACACGCTTAAACGCCCTTATTTAGACTGGTTTTAAATTAGACAAATGCCGTATTTCGTGACGAATATCATTATTTTTCACTAAATTTGAACCCCGAAAATAGGTTAATTTTGTTGTCTAATGGATATTCTATATTTAATGATCTTATGCAGTGTTTCTTTGGCTGCAGTTTTCCTGGTCGTGTTTATAGTGTACGCCAGAAAAGGGCAGTTTGAGGACGATGAGTCCCCTGCTGTGAGAATTCTTTTCGACTCTGATGAAATCAAGGAAAAGAATGAACCTGGCAACAAAGAAAACAATGATGAAAAAGGAGAAAGTAAAAAAATTGAAGAAAAAAGTGAATAGTTGATATGGAAACACAAAAGTTTAGTTATGACAACAGTATTGTCCGGGCATTTCTTTATGCGACCGTCGTTTTCGGGATCATAGGGTTTTTGTTTGGGCTTACAGCTGCATTAATGCTTTTCTACCCTGAGCTTCCGGAGTTTTTATTCGGAACAGACGATACAACCATTAAAAGTTTAGGTGGAGGTATTGATGGGTTGATAAAAACGCATGGTGCTTTCGGATTCGGGAGAATAAGAATGCTGCACACGACTACTGTTATTTTTGCATTCGTAATGAATGTCGTTTATGTAGGAGTATATTATTCTTTACAGCGATTATTAAAAACAAGAATGTACAGTGACACCCTGTCCTGGGTCCACTTCTGGACATGGCAGATCATGATCCTTGTAACGTATGTTACGTTCTTCATGGGGATTAATACATCCAAAGAATATGCAGAACACGAATGGCCTATCGATATTTTAATTACCATTTCATGGGTAATCTTCGGGGCTAATATGTTCTTAACGATAGCTAAAAGACGAGTAAGACATTTATATGTTGCCATCTGGTTCTATGTTGGAACATGGATTGCCGTAGCAATGCTTCATATCTTCAACAACCTTGAGGTTCCTCTATCTTTCACAGGATGGAAATCTTATTCTGCATACGCGGGGGTAAAAGATGCTATCGTACAATGGTGGTACGGTCACAATGCGGTTGCATTCGTACTGACAACTCCTGTTTTAGGTTTAATGTATTATTTCTTACCTAAAGCAGCAGACAGACCGGTATTCTCATATAAACTATCGATTATTCACTTCTGGTCACTAATCTTCGTTTATATCTGGGCTGGTCCTCACCACCTTCAATATACCGCTTTGCCGGCTTGGGCTCAGGCAGTGGGAACAGGTTTCTCTATCATGCTTATTGCACCATCTTGGGGAGGTATGTTAAACGGGCTCTTAACATTAAGAGGAGCCTGGGATAAAGTAAGAGAAAATCCTATTCTTAAATTCTTCGTTGTTGCGGTAACCTGCTACGGTATGGCAACGTTTGAAGGGCCATTATTGGCAACTAAAAACATTAACAAAATCGGTCACTTTACAGACTGGGTTATCGGTCACGTACACTTAGGTGCATTAGGATGGAATGGTTTCATGGCATTCGGTGTAATCTATTACCTGATCCCAATCTTATGGAGAACGAAATTATATTCAACAAGACTTGCCAACTGGCATTTCTGGCTGGGAACTTTAGGAATTATTTTCTATGCAGTACCAATGTATATCTCCGGATTTACTCAAGGGCTAATGTGGAAGCAGTTCAACCCGGACGGAACTTTAGTTTGGAAAAACTGGCTGGATACCGTAACGGCAATTATTCCTTATTTTAAAATGAGATTCGTAGGAGGATTATTTTATCTTTCAGGAGCTATTTTAATGGTGGTAAACTTAATTGCTACAGTAAGAAAAGGTTCATTCCAGAAAGATGTACCTGCAGAAGCTCCTGCTTTGGCAAACATCAGCAAAAAGCGTAAAGAAGGAGAAGGGACTCACCTTTGGCTGGAAAGAACTCCTGTATTGATGGGTATCCTGTCTTTATTAACGATCTCTATCGGTAGTATGGTGGAAATTATTCCTACCCTATCGCTTAAGAAAAGTGTACCAACCATTTCAGCAGTGAAGCCATATTCTCCACTGGAACTGGAGGGTAGAGATATCTATATCAGAGAAGGATGTAATGCATGTCACTCTCAAATGGTAAGACCATTCAGAGATGAGATTGTAAGATTCAACGGTAAAAACGGACAGTATTCAAAAGCAGGAGAATTCGTTTATGACAGGCCGTTCCTTTGGGGATCTAAGAGAACCGGACCGGATTTGCACAGAGAGGGTGGTAAAAACCCAAGTTCTTGGCATTATAAACACATGTATAACCCAAGATCTACTTCAGCAGGCTCTATCATGCCTCGTTACCCTTGGTTAATTGCTACCGATCTTGACAGATCTAAAATGGTAGACAAAATGAAGCTGATGAAGAGTGCATTCGATGTACCTTATACCAGAGCTGAGATTGATTCTGCAAATTCTTGGGCAAACAACCAGGCAACTAAGATTGTAAGAGATATAATGTCTGAAGCACCGGATCTTAAAGATGCTTATGCGAAGAGACCTAAAGGTGAACTGGAGAAAAAAGAGATCGTAGCTCTTATTTCTTATCTTCAGAGATTGGGAACAGATATCAAAACAACTGAAATCAAAACAGCAAGTAATAACTAACATTAAAAAGTTCCATCATGATACCTCAGAACTTTAAAGACATATTATCCAATACCGACAATGCTGGTTTTTACCAAACTTTGGCTCTGATTTTCTTTATGCTGTTCTTCGTAGCGCTGGTAATATATGTTTTCAGCAGGCCTAAAAAATATTACAAGGAAGAAGAAGAAGCTCCTCTGAGTGACGATCAGGATGATGATGATTTTAATTTAAAAAATTAACAACTTATTATGAAACAAAGAACACCGGTTTTTGTAAACATCTTAATAATAATCGGACTTTTAATAGTTTTTTATTATCTGTTTGTGCAGAGTTATGAGTTTCTGGGCTCACCTTACTTCTGGGGAACTGTGGTAATTGCCGGTATTCTGGCATACATCCACAATGCAATCGGAGATCTTATTGAGAATAACAAATTCAAAAAATTATCTCCCGAAGAAAAGGCCGCATATTTGGCAGAGAAAAAAGTACCTTATTTTACAAGGTTATATAATGCAGCATTTAAGAAGCAATCTGCTGCTGAAGAGAAAGATATCCTTATCGATCACGGCTTCGACGGGATTATGGAATTGGATAACCAATTGCCAAAATGGTGGCTAGGTTTGTTCTATTTTGGGACTGCTTTTTGTATTGTTTATGTTGCGGCATACTCTTTTACGGATTTTGCGCATCCCTTGACAGAATATGAAAAGGAATATAAAGAGCAGATTGCGGCAATTGATATATACAATAAATCACAGCCTCCTGTAACAATTGAAACGGCTAAATATTCAGCTGATAATATCGCGGAAGGTAAAGAGCTCTTTAAAACGAACTGTGCATCTTGTCATAAAGAAGATGGTAGTGGTGGTATCGGTCCGAACCTTACGGATCAATATTGGATCAACCAGCCTGAGAAAACGTTATTTAAAAATGTATTCCATATGGACTGGAACGGATCTCCTACCAATCCTGCGATGAGAGCATTCGGTAAGAACGGGGAAGTTTCCGGTGCTGAAATTGAAAAGATTGCAGCGTATGTGTATCACATCAACCAGGAATTGCCTCCGGTAACACCGGCTCAGGGTGGTGCAGCGCCTCAGGGAACTGAAGCACATTGGGAGAAAGAATAATTTTAATAAAAAAATTAGAAACATATGAAAAACATAATTTGTTATTACCTTAAAAATAGTAACGAATTATGTTTTTTCTTTTTTAAATACCAGTACATATGTCAGACATAGAAGAAATAGAAGCACGCGGCGGACAGGGCCAGGTTCTGGACCCTGAAACTTACAGAGATTCTATAGGCACCATGGATCAGTCCGGGAAAAGAAAATGGGTGTATCCAAGAAAGCCTAAAGGCAAATATACTAACTACAGGTATCTTGTAAGCTGTATTTTATTATTGATTTATTTTTCGGTACCATTTGTCAAGATTAATGGGAACCCTATGCTCTTATTTAATGTAATTGACAGGGAGTTTTTCATTTTCGGACAACCCTTCTATCCTCAGGATTTTTTCATTTTAACGTTGGGAGCTATTGCATCTCTTATATTCATTATTGTATTTACGATTGCTTTCGGTAGAATTTTCTGCGGGTGGATATGCCCTCAGACAATTTTCCTTGAAATGATTTTCCGTAAAATAGAATATGCTATTGAAGGAGACAGAAATAAGCAGATGAAACTGGACAGACAAGAGTGGAACAGCGAGAAGATATGGAAAAGAGGTCTGAAGTGGACAATCTACATTATTATATCACTTGTTATTACCCACTTCATGTTTATGTATATCGTAGGATATGAAGAGGTTTTCAGGATTGTTTCGGAAGGACCATTTGCGCATCCAACCAATTTTATTGTAATGATTTTGCTTACTGCTGCATTTTACTTTGTATTTGCATGGTTCAGAGAGCAGGTTTGTACACTGGTTTGTCCTTACGGAAGATTACAGGGTGTACTTATTGATAAAGATACCGTTAATGTTTTCTATGATTTTAAAAGAGGGGAAAACAGAGCGAAATGGAGAAAAGGAGAAGACCGAAAAGCAGCCGGAAAAGGAGATTGTATTGATTGTCACCAGTGTGTGGTAGTTTGTCCTACCGGAATTGATATCAGGGACGGACAACAGCTGGAATGTGTAAACTGTACAGCATGTATCGATGCCTGTGATGAAGTCATGGAAAAAGTAGGGCTTCCTAAAGGTCTTATCCGTTATGCTACAGAAAACGAGATTGAAAAGGAAACCCAATTTAAATTTACAGGAAGAATGAAAGGTTTTGCCTTAATTCTTGTATTGCTAACCGGATTTCTGGGATATCTTCTTTACAACCGCGGAGAAATGGAAGCAAAATTCATCAAGCCTGCCGGAAGTACATTTTTCGTAAGAGATGGACACATTACCAACACTTACAATTATACATTTCTTAATAAAACCAATGACAAGAAAATTGTAACCATCAAAGTAATTGAGCCAAAACACGGAGAAGTTATTTACAGCGGTTCAAGCAAAATTACCGTTGATCGGGATAAGATTACCAAAGGAACCGTTAATATCAGCTTCCCGGAAAATGAAATGAATCTTTCCAAACAAAACATAACCATAGGCGTTTATGATATGAGTGGAAAACTGGTGGATTCTTACGAGACTTATTTTGAGGGACCGTTTAAATTACAATTCTAATATCAGCAACCTCAATGTCAACAATTGATTGTAAGCATTGAGGTCTTAAATATATTAATTTCAACAATGAAAAAATTCACTTGGGGACACGGGGTAGTCATCGCATTATTGGCATTCATGGCATTTATATTATCGATGTTATTTCTTTTCCCGAACGGACAGAAAAACTCCGAAATGGTAACTGATAATTACTATGAGGAAGAACTGAAATACCAGGATGTTATTGATGCTAAAAAAAGAGCTGATAATCTGGATGAAAAGCCAGTTTACAGCCAGGATAAAAATGGGATTAAGATCACCTTCCCAAAAGATTATGACAATTCCAATACAACGGTAAAATTTGTTTTAAACAGAACCGAAGATCAGAATCTAGATATACACAAATCTGTGCAGCTTGATGCCAGCAAATCATTTTTAATTCCTGCTCAGGTTTTAAAATTTGGGAATTATACCTTACGATTAAACTGGACTAAAGACAAAACAGACTACAGAATGGATTATGATGTGATATGGAAATAGCACTTGTTGTATCAGCTATAGGATTGGGATTTGCATCTGGCTTTCACTGTATCGGAATGTGCGGACCTATTGCCCTTTCGATGGGATTAACAAAAAAACAGGCTACCAACTATTATCTCCAGAATCTCACCTATCAGTTCGGCAGAATTTTTACCTATTCTCTTTTAGGAGCAATTCTGGGAATAATTGGGGAAGGCTTTGAAATGGCAGGAATCCAAAAATATCTTACCATTGGTGTGGGAATTTTGTTGATTGTAATGGCTGTATTTTCTTTTGGAGGAAAAGATTTCGCTTCAAAAATTCCTTTTTTTTCCAAATTTTTATTTAAAGTAAAATCCAATTTGGGAAGATTGCTGCAGAAAGCAGATTACCGCTCAAGATTTACAACAGGAATTCTAAATGGTTTTCTACCCTGCGGGATGGTTTACATGGCATTAACAGCAAGCCTTGCAAGCGGGGGAATATGGCAGGGTGCTTTATATATGGCTCTTTTCGGCTTTGGAACACTCCCCTTCATGTTTGCTATAGTCCTTGTGGGAAATCTCATGAATCAGGCTTTCCGGGTAAAGGTGTTAAAAGCAATTCCGGTAGTGATGATCATTCTGGGAGGATTATTTATTGTAAGAGGCCTTGAATTGGGTATTCCTTATCTATCTCCCAAAGCAGAAGCGATGACGATCTCAAAAGAGAATCAGGGAGATTGTCATTTGCCGGGAGATCACAGCACACACAACCATACTAATACTAATTGTCATTAATTAATTTTTATTAAAATAATTGAAACCTTCGGAAAATCCGAAGGTTTTTTTATTGATCAATTTGAATTATTATTGAATAATATTCAATAATTAAAACATAAAATTATTAAATATAAATAAATACATATAAAATAATAATATTTTCGTATTTTTATATACACTTAAAATTTAGAATATGCTTATAAAACTACATTTTCCAAAATCTAAACATGATCTGGCATTAAGTCACTTTCGTACAGTTGCGTTTAAGAGCTTTATCCTAAGTATAATTTTGCTGCATTTTGCCGCAAAAGCACAAACTACAGTAATGATACCAAGCCTAACAACAACAAGTTCTTTTACAGGGCCCTTTGCTAACAATACCAGGACATACCAGATGATTATTGATGATTCGCAGCTTACAGCACTGAATGGTAAGTATCTTACTTCAATATCATTCAGACTTCCAACCACAGCAGCTGCTGCATGGCCTGCCACAAATACCACCTATCCTGATTATCAGATTTATCTTAGTGATGGTGTAGAGCCTGCCAACCGGCAGCTTAATTTTGCCGCAAATATAGTTGGAACCCAAACACAGGTTCGTTCGGGGAGTCTTATCATTCCTTCCGGCTCAGTCTCCAATAATGGCAGTTTCACATTTGAAATTACGTTTAATACTCCGTATTTATATACAGGTACTAATCTTGCTATAGAAATACGTCATACAGGAAGCAACGGCACTTCAACATCAATTGATGCTGTAGGAACCAGCTCATCAGGATATGGCAGCCTTTTTACAGCCTGCTGGGCAAGCACCGGTAATGTACTGCAGGGCAACTTTACCTATGTGAAAATAAATTCTGCGAATTCTCTTGGAGTAAAATCGGTGGAAATAAATGGCGGAGCATCTGTTTATCCTAATCCTGCAAAAGATCAACTGAATGTAAAATCTCCTAACGAGATTATAGAACTTCATATTCATAATATGGCTGGTCAAAAAGTACTTTCTCAAAAAAATTCAGTTAAAAATCCACAGATAAATATCTCAGTTTTAACCACAGGAAACTACATTCTTCACACCATTGATAAAAACGGAAATTCAACTTTAACCCGATTCATTAAAGAATAAAACGAAATAACTGAATAGCTGTAAAGCAAAATAAAAAAACCACTGTCGACAGTGGTTTTTTTATGCAATATGTTTTATTTAATTTTAATTGATTACATCAAATCGCGCATATTCCGCAATTTTCTTCGGAAGTTTAATGCCTTCCTCCGTTTGATTGTTTTCCAGCAATGCAGCCATAATTCTTGGCAATGCCATGGCAGATCCGTTTAAGGTATGCACCAATTGAGACTTACCCTCTGTTTTATAGCGGCACTTCAATCTGTTTGCCTGGAAAGTTTCAAAATTGGAGACAGAACTTACCTCAAGCCATTTTTCCTGGGCCGCGCTCCACACCTCGAAATCGTACGTCATTGCAGAAGCAAAACCAGTATCTCCGCCACAAAGCCTTAACACCCTGTAGGGAAGCTCAAGATCACTTAAAATTTCCTTAATATGCTCTACCATTTCTTCTAAAACCGAATAAGAATTTTCAGGTTTTTCAATTCTTACAATCTCTACTTTTTCAAACTGGTGAAGACGGTTCAAACCTCTTACATGCGCACCATAGCTTCCTGCTTCTCTTCTGTAACATTGAGAAAAAGCTGTATTCTTGATTGGCAGTTCTCTTTCCTCAAACAAAACATCACGGTATAGGTTTGTCACCGGCACTTCTGCAGTAGGGATTAAATACAGGTTATCTTCATTAATGAAATACATTTGTCCTTCTTTATCCGGAAGCTGCCCTGTTCCATATCCGGAAGCTTCATTTACCACGTGAGGAGGATTAACCTCCATATACCCTTTTTCAATATTTTTATCTAAAAAATACTGAACTAAAGCTCTTTGTAAACGAGCTCCTTTTCCTAAATACACCGGGAATCCCGCACCGGCAATTTTTACTCCAAGTTCAAAATCAATCAGGTTGTATTTTTTTGCCAGTTCCCAGTGAGGAATTGCTCCTTCACCAAGACCTTCCACATCGTGCGACTGGTAAATAATCTCATTGTCTTCTGCAGAAGCTCCGCTTTTCACCTTTTCATGGGGAACATTCGGAAGCTGATATAAAATATTGATGAGTTCCTTTTCTTTGATATCCAATTGTGATTTCAATTCCGACGTAGACTCTTTAAGCTGTGCTGTTTTAGATTTTGCAGATTCGGCTTCTTCTTTCCTGCCATCTTTCATTAAAAGCCCGATTTCCTTGGAAATTTTGTTGCTTTCGGAAAGTTGGGAATCCAGTTCAAACTGAATTTTCTTTCTTTCGTCATCGGTAGCAATAGCTTCATCTACCAACTCAAGATTCCTGAATTGTCTTTTCTTAAGGCCTTCTAAAACGCGCTCTTTATTCTCGCGCAAAAAATTGACTTGTAACATTTTATTTAGATGTTAGTTATTAGAGTGTTGAACATCAGCATGTCAACAGTTTTGCAAATGTATAAAATTATTTTACGATTGTAACAACATTCGGAGAACCTGGTTGTTTTGTAAATCTTAAGGTACCGTTATAATATACTTTCGAGACTTCGAACACGGACGGCGTCATCCTGTATTCAATTCTAAGTTTATCCTCAATAGTATCTAAAGCAGTATTATTAAGCCTCTTGACCAAAGTAACCGTTATATCAGAACGATAGATTTTATTATCCGGATTTAAAGTATCAATCCCTATTCTTCTTGCGCCTGCAATATATTCAATAAAAAGTGTGGAATCTGCAGTTGCACGGAGACTGCTGTTGACAGGAGCAAGGTCCGCGGCTCCGTTGTAATCATTCATCGAATATGTGAAATAGGTAGAATCTTTTTTATTCTTAAAAAGATCTCTTCCTGATGTATTTTTCATATAAATATTCAGAATCTGGTCGATATTCTGCAATTCGTCATCACCTGTCCTGCAACTGAGGAAGGCACAAAAAATAATCAGAACTCCGAAAAAAATATTCTTCATGTACAGCAAAGATAAAAACTTATTTTCAATTTCTATCCTGATTTATTTGGACTTCAGGATATTTAACAGCAACTGCAATTTGAAACACAACTTTATCAAAGCTTAAAATCTTGCAAAATTCTTATCTATGCGTTTTTAGGATTTTATTAATAAGAATACCAATTTCTTTTTTAGAGAGAATAAAATCACAAACGCGGAATTCGGTAATCTTATAAAATCTCCAGAATAAAACTCCCGATGAAAGGCAATAAGAAGCAGAATTTACGATGCAGGCTCCCCTGATTCCCCATTTAGGAACGATATAAAAAGAGGAGATCAAAGTGAATATAAGTCCTGCGATAGATTTAACATTTAAAATTCTTAATTTGTTGATTCCTGCAAAATAATATCCTATAACATTGCTTACAGCTATAGCTAAAATCCCAGGTGAGAGCAACAACACAATTTCCTTTGTCTGCCTGAAATCTTTACCGAAAATCAGCGCATACCAATCGGCAGGAATTATCAGCATGATAAAAATAAACAAAAGCGTGATGAGAAAACTTATACGCACTGAAATTTTTGTCTTTTCAATCGCATCGTTTGAATTGGTATTATTTACCACATCGGCATAAAGTACGATGGAAAGGCTGCGGCTCACTGTCCAAACTGCTTCAGAGAAGGCGATTCCCACAGAAAAAACACCTACACTTACAATTCCCTTAAAATATTCAAGAAAATAGAATGATAACCTGTTATTCAGAAATTGCAGAAAGGCACTTAACTGTGTCTTCCATCCATAACTGAATAGCTTTGATCCTGTTTCTTTGGTTAAAACTATTTTTCTACAATCAGCAGATCTTGTGGCCTGAAAAGCACTTGTGATAAATAATACTGTAAAACAACTTATCTGAGCAACAAAATATGCATTAACAGAAGTAAATTTTATGAAATAAACAATAATGATGATAAATATGATATGAACGAGCTGCTGCAAAACCGTGTATAAATTGAACAGTTTAATATTCTGCTGTCCCACAAAAAGGTTTATATTGGCAGTAAGAAGTGAAGACGATACAGAAAGTGCGATAAGAAAATAAAAATATTCAGCAGCGCGGCTAAAACTGAATATAACAGGAACAAGAACACCTATAAGAATTGCCCAGATATAAGCGAAAGGCAGGATTTCTTCCGTCCTGAATTTTCTTGCAAAATAGCTCATGCTGCTTCCCACAAAAATATTGGCAAAAAAGCTGATAATAGTAAGGTCTGCTATGACGATTGATATCACTCCTTTTCCACTGCTCCCCCACATATTGGTGGAGTAGATTACCAATCCGAAATTCAGGATCAGAATCAAAAACCTGGAAACAAAAGTTTTAAGAATAGTATCCTTCATCTTATGCTAATGATTTTTTGACAAAGGCGAGAAAAGTATTTTTAATCCTGTTCCAGTTATACTTTGTTTCATATTCTTTTCTTGCATTTCGGGCATGTTCCGAATAGAAATCAGGATTGTTTATATATTTTAAAATACATTCTGAAATTTCATCAGAATTTTCAGGGTCGACAAGAAACCCGAATTTCGAAACATCAACATGCTGGCGGGTAGCTTTTAAATTGGTATAAATAACAGGTTTACCAGAGGCTGCATAATAAAATATCTTAATCGGTAAGCAATGATGATTTTCGTAGTTCATTGTTCGTAAATCAAAACAGAGATCGGCCTCTGCATACGCTTCCGTAAAAGTGTCAAATGAAGCAGGCTTTTCTATTCTGATGTCTTCAAAATGGTATTTTTTTATCAGTTCAGAAAAATATTCTCCGTCTTTTTGCTTCCTTGAACTGCCTATTAAAAGGATTGAAATTGAGATCTGAGGCGCTTTTTTTCTCAGACTATTTGCCGCTGCAAAAAAATTCCCGATTCCTTTTTCTTCAGAAAACTGTCCGGTGTAGCAAAGTGTTATATTATCGGGACGTAAATTATTTATTTTTTTGTTGATGTAAATATCATCAGGATAATAGGGTAAAACGATTGACTTTTTAAAAGGGAAGAAAAATGCCAGCGGGAATTTCTTGGTTTGCTCTCCGAAAATATAATGAGTACTGATGAATCCCGCATACAACTGAACGGCAAAAAACTTTACCGCATGAAAAATATTTAGTGGAAAAGAATATTGTTCCACCATTCTCATCGACGGATACCATTCCGTAATATCGTAAATAATGCTTGATTTTTTATATTTTTTGATTCCTTTTGCTGCTATAACCGCTAAAGGTTCCGAGCAGATGACGGTATCTGGCTGATATCCATTACATACTTCTTCCAGAATTTTCTTTTTTTCCGGAATACTCCTTTCCAGAACAGCATAAGATTCTATCTGAATTCCATCAATTGTTCCCTGAAACTCTGATGAAAGGCTGCAAATTTTGACTTTATATCCCTGTTGTTGCAATGCTTTTGCCTGATGATAGAATATCCTGTCATCATCATGTCTGTGAGCGGTTGTTAAAAAAAGGATTGCTGGTACTTTCATCCGGATTATTTAATCTGAATTCAATTTCAGAATTTTTCACAAATATAACCAAAGCAAAAAAAAGTGGAACCCTTCCACTTTTTATTTATTCAATTATCAAGACTTTTATTTAATAGACGCTGCCCAACTTCTTTCGAAAGGCAAAAGGAAGTTGCCTAAAAACTCAAGGTATGTGTTCTTTGAAAAGTCAAAAACCTGAATATCTTTAGAAATTTCTCCGCTTCTTATTTTCGATTTAAAATCAATAAGCTTTAGCGTTTTTACCTCTCCATTTTCGATGAAACTTGCTTTCATTCTATCGAAAAGACCCAACTGGTACTCTTCATCAATCTCTCTCATTACTTTACCCAACGCATCAATGCTGCATCCGGAAGCCATTTCTTTCTCTTCATCAACACAAATAATAATAAACTGATTTTTTTCAATCTTAAAAGACGATGAAAGCGGTTTACCATGCGCCGCCCAACTTGCTAGAAAGTCAAAAAGCTTTTCCGTAATTGCTTTTGCTTCTTTCGTTTCAAAAGATCTGGATGCGGGATATATAATAACTCTGTAGTCGTTAGCCTCAACTATATTTGATTCTTCAATTTTCATGTTGTATACATTTACAATTCAAAATTACGCAATTTTCCTGAGTTTGAAGCCATTGTATTTTTTGCCCAATGCGTACAAAAAAATGATAATCAGCAAAACAATATACCCGAAGAAAAACCTTAATCCAGATGAATGCGGAAAAAAAAGAAACTTGATGTAAATATTGACAAGCACGAACACAGCAAGCGTTCTGATCCAAGTATCCTTTGTAAGATAAAACGTCAATAGAACAAGCCCCACCGAGGTTACAGTAACTTTTTTAAAATAAATAATTTTCTGGTAAATAATGAAAAGGTAATCATTAAAGCTGAAATCCGGCGGAGTACCTGAAATAAATTCACGCCTGTGGATGAAAGTATCGTAAAAAAGATGTTTCCAGCCTGGATAACCACAGATGTTCATAATGACAACATATAAAATAAAAAGGATGATTGCCTGAATGATAAAACCAAAGTGTATTTTTTTATTTTTAAAGTATTCATATCCGGTTGCTACAGCCAGATAGCTCAAGGTAAAAGGCACATAATCCGGTCTGGTAAAAGTAATTGCAAAAAGAATCAGGAAAATTATCCATGCTTTCCATTTCATAATTAAACCGATCATAAAAATCAGCAGAAACTGCATGATAAACATATCTGGTGTCGCCACTCTAGACATATAAGTCATAGGAGGTAAAAGCATTATCGCTATCGTTAAAATAATAGCCATAATGTAGTTTTCGGGGAAAATTATTTTTAAAATATAGAATAGGAGCAATCCGGAAATAAAATAGGAAATGATGCTTAGAAAAGTCACTGCATCCGGTGAACTCAGGCCTGATTCATACAGAATAAGTATCCCAAGGTTATAGCCTACTTTAATCTGATAATAAGACAGCTGCTCATTGAAGGCTCTTGTGTTTTTTGCAAAAGCCTGTCGGGCTTTGTCGGCAGGCTTTATTCCTAAAATATCCCTGAATTGATCTTCGGGAGCTTTTCTTTGTATTTCCTGATAAGTAAGTGTACGAATTGTATCCGGAGCATCAGGAAATTTAAGGTTATAAAGACATCCTATATAACCCGGCATATCCCAATCGTAAACCCTGTTTTTATAATTCCAGAAGCTCAGTGCAGCAACTATGATGGCTATGAAAAAAAAGGAAATTCTCCATCCTGATTTCATGGAATGCTACTCGTTTAACTAAATTATAAATCTTCTGCTTCGGCCAGAAGTTCTACAATATCCTTTACGGCGACTTCGTGATTTTTGTTAAAATGTTTAACACCATCGGTCATCATGGTATTGCAGAAAGGACACCCGGTTGCAATGACTTTAGGCTCAAAAGACAACGCTTCTTCAGTACGTTCGATATTAATATCTTTATTTCCTTTTTCCGGCTCTTTAAACATTTGGGCACCTCCTGCTCCACAGCATAACCCGTTTGTTTTGCAGCGTTTCATTTCAACAAGCTCCGCATCCAGCTTTTCCAGTAAAGCTCTTGGCGCTTCATATTCATTATTTGCCCTTCCCAGATAACATGGATCATGGAAAGTAATTTTCTTACCTCTGAAAGCCCCTCCTTCAATTTTCAATCTGCCTTCTTCCATCAGATTTCTGAGAAACTGAGTGTGGTGAATAACTTCATACTTTCCTCCTAAGCTCGGATATTCATTTTTAAGCGTATTGAAGCAATGCGGACAAGCCGTCACAATTTTCTTTACTTCGTATGCATTTAGAACTTCAATATTCGTTAACGCCATCATCTGGAACACGAATTCATTCCCGGCGCGTTTTGCCGGATCTCCGGTACAGCTTTCCTCCTGTCCTAAAACAGCGAATTCAACACCAATTTTATTTAAAATTTTACAAAATGCTTTCGTAATCTTTTTGGCACGGTCGTCAAAACTTCCGGCGCACCCTACCCAGAAAAGAACTTCCGGTGATTTTCCTTCGGCAGCATATTCTGCCATTGTTTTTATGTTGAAATCCATTCTATTACGTTATTTGGATTATAAAAGAGACTTTATCATTTTAATATCACATCGGGCATATTCCGATTTTTCAACAGGGATCTCCACAAAACCGAATTTTTTATAGAGATGAATGGCGGGAGACAATTTGGTATTGGAATACAAAATAAGATCTTTCACCCCCATTTCCTTTGCTTTGTGTATACAATGCTGAATCAGCAGGTTGCCATATCCTTTTCCCTGTGCAGATTTATCAACTCCCATTTTGGTAAGTTCAAGCTCACCATATTCATTATTCATCAAGGCTACTGCTCCTTTGGGAATTCCCTCTTCTGCAACAAAATAAATATTTCCGCCTTTCTCCAGAATATATTTTTCGGGATTGGAAAGCACTTCTACATCATAGGGTTCTGCAATAAAATATTTTTCTAGCCAGTCCATATTGATTTGCTTAAAATATGGAGCTAAGTCTTTTCTGTATTCAATTATTTCAGCCATGGTTTAACTTCGTCAGTCATTAGCCCAATTCATACGATCCGCCTGGTTGTATTGCCAAGGAGCGGCATTATTTTCTACGTTGGCCATCATCAGATTCAGTTCCTGCGGTGCAGCAGATTGCTCCATCACGAGGAATCTTCTCATATCAAAGATAATGGAAAGTGGATCAAGCAGTACCGGACAGGCTTCTGTACAGGCATTACATGTAGTACATGCCCAAAGCTCTTCTTTGGTAATATAGTCGTTCAACAATTTTTTACCATCATCTTCAAACTTCCCGTTTTTGTCGATATTTCTTCCCACTTCTTCAAGACGATCCCTTGTTTTCATTAAAATCAATCTCGGAGAAAGTTTTTTACCGGTAATATTTGCCGGACAAACAGCCGTACAACGACCACATTCCGTACAGGAATACGAATTTAACAACTGTACCTGGTTCAGATCAAAAATATCTTCTGCCCCGAATTTTGAGGGAGCCTCTGCGTCACCTCCGGCCGGAGCAGCATATGGGTCTGCATTCGGATCCATCATCAGCTTAATTTCTTCAGTAACAGAATCCAGATTATTGAATTTTCCTTTCTTCTCCAGATTGGCATACCAGGTACTCGGAAATGCTAAAATAATATGTAAATGCTTTGAATAATAAAGGTAATTCATAAAGAACAAGATGCCAACAAAGTGAAACCACCATGCCGCTCTTTCTATTCCGAATAAAAATCCGTTATCAAAACTGAAAACTTCCAGGAAAGGTACAAATGTGAGATCACTGATCGGGAAAGCTCCCAGACGAGCAAAATGATCATAGCCTCTCGTCTGAAGAATAGAGTCTGAAGCATTCATCGTGAAGAAAGCCATCATAAGGGCAAACTCAATGATGAGAATCCAGTTGGCATCTTCTTTAGGCCATCCGAAAAGTTCTTTCATCGTAAGTCTCTTTACTCCATAGAAATTTCTTCTGATAAAGAACAGTACTACTCCTATTACAACTAAAAGTGCCAGCACTTCAAGGGTAGCTGTAAAATAGCTGTAGAATGTGTTTCCAAGTATTGTTGCCAGGAATCTGTGGGTTCCAAAAATTCCGTCTACTACAATTTCTAAAAGTTCGATGTTGATGATAATAAAACCTACATATACAAAAAGGTGTAAAATTCCGGCAACCGGCCGTTTTACCATTTTGCTTTGTCCCATGGCTACTCGTGCCATAGTCTCCCAGCGCTCTCCTTTTTTATCGCTACGGTTTATTTTACGTCCTAATCTGATATTTCTATATATCTTTTGCAGGCTTTTTGCAAACAGACCGAAACCTACCACTAATAAAATCAGAAAAATTATATTATCGATATATGCCATGGATTATTTATTAGTCTTTACTATTCTTTCCGAATACTGAGAAATTAACGTATTTCTTAGGATTTGCCTTTACATCTTCAATTAAGGAATTCAGATTATTGGAGGCAGAGTTCAGATTATTATACAACTCTTCATCTTTCATCAGTTTTCCTAAACTACCCTGTCCGTTATTAATTCCTGCCACCACTTCATTAAGTTTTCCTACGGTAGCATCAAGATTAGCAATTGTTGCATTCAGCTTCTTGGTATCAATACTTTCTGCTAAATTTCCGTATTTATCCAGCGTTACTTTACCACTCTGCATAGTAAGACTTGCATCATCTAACACTTTCTGCAACTTAGGATCATTATGCCCCACAAGGCTGTTCACACTTCCTGCCGTAGTTTGCAACGCCGCCACTGTTTTATTAAGATTTGCTAAAAGAAGCCTGATTTCCTCTCTGTTCTGTGCATTTACAACCTGATTTGCATTAGACATCAAAGAGTCTACTCGGTGTAAAACGGTCTGCAGCTGATCTTTTACCGGACCTACCTGAGAAGAAAGACTTCCCAGTGTTCCCAGCTTAAAAGCTCCTTTTAAGGTATCCCCATCTTTAGCTGTAGGACCTCCATACATTAAATTGATTCTCATTTCCTTTCCGGACATCAAGCCAGGCTCGAAAATCTCAAGTGTTGAGTTTTTAGAGAATTCAAAATTATTGTCAACAGTAATTTTTACAAGGAAATCAATTTTTCCGTCTTTGGAAGTGTTGGGAATGATTTTGTCTACCTGCCCTACTTTTAATCCGTTTATGGAAACAGGTGCAGACTGGGCGAGCCCTTCCACGTTATCATATTTTGCGTAAAATATATTATCGGTAGTAAAAAGGCTTCTGCCTTTCATAAATTGGAATAGCACAACAAAGCCTACAATGGCTATAAGCGCAATTACCCCAGCTTTTAATTCTTTACTGAACTTCACTTGCTAAATTTTTTCTAATGAGCAAATATAATACATTTAAATGAATGTTTTTCTGTATTGCTCCGCGTTAAACACAAAAGAAGCGGCAAAAACTTTGCCGCTTTTTATCTTTATGAAAATAATTCTATTGTTGCTGAGAACCTAATTTATTCCAGATCTCAATTCTGTAGTCTTTGATATCAGCATTGTCCTGTAAGCTTTTCAGCCAAGCCTGCCCGAACATTCCTGAATTTCTCTGCGTAACAGATTCCGTGAATTGCTTAAGATCTCCAGGTTGTTTGTTTACTGTTTCGGTCTTCTTAACTAAAACATAAACCCCTGTTCCACCTTCAACCGGATTGGAAACTTTTCCTTTCGCTACTCCGAACGCTGCTCCTGCAACTTTAGGCTCCATAGAACCTGCTACTGATGGATTTAACAGGTTTACCTGTGCAGATTGTTTTGTAGTCCCGAATTGCTTAGCAATCTGATCAAGGCTCCCTGCTTTTCCGATTTTTTCTGAAATCTGTTTTGCAGCAAGTTTGTTTTTCACAACTACTTCAATCTGATCTCTTACAGATTCCGGATCTGCAGAACCTTTCTCCTGCTTACCATTAAGATACACTACAATTTTATCTCCTGTTCCGTCTACTGTAAATAATTCAGTATCACCTTTTTCTCTCTTTTTATCAAATGCCCATGCAAGGATTTCAGAATCTTTATCCGTTCCTAAGCCCTGAAGCTGGCCATCAAATCTTTTTGCCTGCTTAGGATTTGAAAATTGGTAATTTGCTTTTTTAGCAATATTAACAAAATCGTTGAACGATTTTCCCTGAACCTGCTGAACGAATCTGCTGGCTTTCTTATTCACTTCTGCCTCCGTAGCATCAGATGGCTTAACTGCTTTCACCAAATTGGCTACTTTGTAGCTCATAGCCCCTGGTTTTTTATCTTCGATATTGATGATATGATATCCGAACTGAGTTTCTACTACACCTGTTGCTCCTTTAGGATTGTTGGCGAGATATGTAAGGAATTCAGGTACAAAAGGAGTTTCCGGAGTTGTCCATCCAAGACTTCCTCCCTGAGCTGCAGAATTCGGGTCGTTTGATAATTTCAGGAATTCTGTGAATTTTCCCGGATTGGCTTTTACAATGACACCGATAGAATCTGCCAGTTTTTTAGCCTGCTCTTTTGATCTTGTAACACCTTCTCCTGCAGGGCTTCCTTTGAAAGCAATAAGGATATGTCTAGACAAAGTAGAATCTGAAGTCTTTTTATCTAAAAGCTTAGAAACTACATAGAAATTTTGTTCTTTGTATGGACCGAAAGTCTGTCCGATAGCAGCAGATGGAATCTGCGCCTGAATCGTCTGCGGCAACTGATTTGGTTTCAGATACTGAGGATTAAAAGGCATATCAGAATTTGCCATTATGAACATAGAGTCGTTCTTTGTATTCTGGAAATTTTCCGTACCGCCGCTTGCATCCGTTCCTGCAGAGAATAATTTGTTGATTTCTTTCTGCGTGGCAGCATCATCCGCTGCACTTGGCTGGGAAGGGAAATAAACTACTCCGATATTTCTGCTTTCTTCAGCTTTGAACATTACAGGATGCTGCTTGATATAATTGGCAAGATCTTCAGTGGTAACTTTAATATTATTTTTCTGAAGGTAAGTTGCATAATCAATCTTTACGAAATCGATATCAGCCAGCTGATCTCTCTGCTTCATTAAAGCTTCTGCTTCTTTTTTTCCGGTTGTGATTCCCTGGGAAATATTAGCAAAAACCTGTCTCGCCATCAATCTGTATTCAATAGATTTTCTGCTTTTCATCCACTGGTTGTATCCTTCCGGCGAACCAGCTTTCATATCTTCAATCTGTTTTTTAAGCTCTTGGGTTTTGAAGTTTCCTTTTTCATCGAAAAACTGCTTCTGCTGAGCAAACATCTGATCATACTGAAGCTGATTCCAGAAATAATCTTCCGTCATTTCAAAGCCCATTTTTTCGAATTGTTGTTTGATCAGTTTAGACTGTACCAGCAACTGCCAAGCCTGCTCTTCAAGACCGGCCTTCGGCTGCCCCTGCTGATCTGCCTGCTGCTGCAGTACGAAAAGCTGGTCGTTAAACTCTTCACGGGTAATTTTCTCACCATTTACTTTTCCTAAAACATCAGGATTTTTACCAAAAACCTTATCAATACTCTCGGGGTTTACAAGGAACGCCAAAAGCGCCAGTGCAATTACTCCCATCAAAAGCCAAGGTCTACTCCTAATTTGTCCTAAAATTGCCATTATATAAATTATAGTTTTTTATCAGGTTGCGAAAATACACATTTTTAAGAAATTACGGAAATCCAAGTTCTTTATTTTAATTTTTAAAATTTAATTTTTACAAAAAAGGAAATTTTGACCGTATTTTTTAGCAAAAAACAAATGGCACAGGTCTTGTGTCATTAAAGCACTAATGAAATGCAATATGGTTTTTAACATATATTGTAAAGTTTTACATTAATGAATTAAAACGGCAATGACAATTTGTCATTCGATCTACTATGACAGAATTTGAAGATATAAGTTTAGAAGAAATGATAAGCGACGGATTTGATATTGTAGCCGAAGAGATCAATCTTTCCGATCTTTCCGAGACAGAAAAAAATTCCGAACAGAAAATATTTCCCATCCTTCCTGTAAGAAATATGGTAATGTTCCCAAATGTGGTCATTCCCATCACAGCAGGAAGAAAAACATCCATACAACTTCTTGAGGAAGCACAAAAAAACGGTGATTTTATAGGGATTGTAAGTCAGAAAAACTCTGATCTGGAACAACCTTCAGAAAAAGATATTTTCCAGATAGGCACCCTCGCTAAGATTATCAAAATTATAAAACTTCCGGAAGGTAATATTACGGCTATCACAAAAGGATTTCACCGATTTAAGGTTAAAAAAATTGTTGAAAATCAGCCCTATTTTAAAGCCGAGATTTCAAAACTAAAAGATTCTAAGCCGAAAAACAAAGAAGAATATGAAGCACTCCTTGAGAATGTAAAAGATCTGGCATTAAAGATTATTGAACTTGATCCCAATATCCCAAATGCGGCTAATTTTGCTATTAAAAACATCAACAACAATGATGATCTGCTGAATTTTATCTGCACCAACGCCAACTTTCCTTCTGCCGAAAAGCAAAAACTGCTTGAAGAGAAAAACCTTATGGAAAGGGCCAATAAATGCTATGAAATGATGCATGAAGATTTCAGGAAGCTGGAGCTGAGAAACCAGATTCATCAGAAGACTTCAAAAGACCTGGACAAGCAGCAGCGGGAATATTTCCTGAATCAGCAGATCAGAACCATCCAGGAGGAACTTGGTGGCGGCCCGGAAAGCGATGTGGAAGAACTGATTCTTAAAGCAAAAAAGAAAACATGGAGCCAGGATGTTGAAGAGCATTTCCAAAAAGAGATCAACCGTCTGCAAAGACAAAATCCTAATTCTCCGGATTATAATGTACAGAGAAATTACCTGGATTTCTTTACAGATCTTCCTTGGGATACCTACACCAAAGATACCTTTGACATAGAGAAAGCCCAAAAGATTTTAGATAAAGCCCATTTCGGACTGGAAGATATTAAGAAAAGAATTTTAGAACACATGGCTGTTTTAAAACTTAAAAACAACATGAAATCTCCTATTCTTCTTTTGGTAGGTCCTCCGGGAGTAGGAAAAACATCTTTAGGAAAATCTGTTGCCGACGCATTGGGAAGGAAATACGTACGGGTTTCTCTGGGCGGACTGCATGATGAAAGTGAAATCCGCGGACACAGAAAAACATACATTGGAGCGATGGCCGGACGAATTCTTCAGTCGATCAAAAAATCAGGAACATCCAATCCTGTAATTGTTCTCGATGAAATTGATAAGGTGGGAAAAGGAATGCACGGAGATCCAAGCTCTGCCCTTCTGGAAGTCCTTGACCCTGAACAAAATAAGGCATTCTATGACAATTTCCTTGAAATGGGTTACGACTTGTCTAAAGTTATGTTTATTGCTACGGCAAATTCTTTGTCTAACATTCAGACACCTTTACTGGACAGAATGGAAATAATTCAGATTGCAGGGTATACGCTGGAAGAAAAAATTGAGATTGCGAAAAGACATTTAATCAAAAAACAGCAGGAAGAGAACGGTCTGGATTCGAAATCGTTCAAACTTGGAAACAATGAGCTTAAACATATTATTGAAGCCCACACTTCTGAAAGCGGCGTAAGAAGCCTGGAAAAAAGACTTGCTGCCATAGCGCGTTGGGCAGCATTGCAAACGGCTTTAGTGAAAGAATACGACACCAAAATTTCCGTTGAAAAGATTGATGAGATTTTAGGCGTTCCAAGACCTAAAAGCCTGTCTGAACTCACCGATGTGCCAGGCGTTGTTACCGGACTTGCGTGGACAAGCGTTGGCGGTGATATTCTTTTCATCGAAAGCATTATCAGCAACGGAAAAGGAATTTTGACCATGACAGGTAACCTCGGAACGGTAATGAAAGAGTCTGCAACCATCGCATTAGAATATATCAAAGCTAAACATGATGACCTGGGAATTTCTCAGGATGATATCGAAAAGAAAAACATCCATGTTCACGTTCCTGAAGGAGCAACTCCTAAGGATGGTCCTTCCGCAGGTATTGCGATGCTGACTTCCATGGTTTCTTCATTTAAAAATAAAAAAGTAAAACCTCATCTTGCCATGACCGGTGAAATCACACTAAGAGGGAAAGTACTTCCTGTAGGCGGAATCAAAGAGAAGCTGCTTGCTGCAACAAGAGCAGGAATTAAAGAAGTTATTCTTTGTGAGGCCAACAGAAAAGATGTAGAAGAAATAAAAAAGGATTACCTAAAAAATCTGAAAGTTCATTATGTAAGCTGGATGAACGAAGTGCTGGAACTCGCCGTTGAAAAATAGATTACATTAATATCCTCATATAAACACATCTCACAAAGGATGTGTTTTTTTAATTTAAAAAACAGGCATGGAATTTTCTTATCCTACAGTCATCAAATAAATTATTTTAAGACGCTTCAATTCGGAGTGTTTTATTATTTTTATATAACAGAAAAAATTATGAATTTACTTCGGCTCCCTTTTCTCGTAAAGCTTACGCTGGTTATTGTTTCCATAATAGGATTTGGATATCTTTTAGCTTTGGGCGAAAGCATTCTTGCACCGTTTTTTTTAGCATTTCTTATGGCCATGATATTTTTGCCATTTGCTAATTTTCTGGAACAGAAATTAAAATTTCCAAGATCCTTCTCTACGATTTTCTCCGTGATGATTTTACTGATTGTCATTACGAGTCTCATCCTTTTCTTCGGCTCCCAGGTTTCCAGTTTTAGCAAAGACATTCCCCAGCTTACCGAGCAGGCGACACATGTTTTTAATGATCTGCAAAGATGGGTTTCCAAGACATTTAATGTGAATATTGATGAGCAGTTCGCCTATCTCGATGAAGGCTTAAAGAAACTGTTATCTTCTACGGGCATTATTTTAGGGTTTACTTTGGGAATTTTTTCTACAGGATTAGGATTTTTAGCTTTCTTTATTTTATTTTTCATATTCATTTTAAATTACAGAAGAATTTTAAACAATTTCATTGTTAATGTTTTCACCGAAAAGCATAAAGCCAGCGTTCAGGAAGTGGTTTCAGAAGTTAGAATAATGACAAAAAGATATATTATCGGGCTTTGTCTTCAGGTGATTATTGTTTCGATTCTTACAACAACTGTCCTTACCATACTGGGAGTAAAATATGCTATTCTGCTTGGAGTCCTTACCGGTTTGCTTAATATAATTCCTTATATAGGCATTTTCATTTCGCTCCTTATTTCCTGTTTTATCGCTTTTGCGACCAATACTCCGTCCACATGCATTTACGTTGCTATAGGATATATCATTGTTCATGCCATAGACGGAAACATTATCCTTCCTTTTGTAGTAGGATCAAAAGTAAAAATCAACGCCTTATTTTCTTTTATAGGCATTCTGGTTGGTGAACATCTGTGGGGAATTGCAGGCATGTTTTTATGTATTCCGGCCATTGCCATCATTAAAATTATTTTTGAAAGAGTTGAAGGACTTCAGCCGTGGGGAAAATTACTCGGCGAAGAAGAAAAACCGGATAAGAAAAAGAAAAAATATAAAATCTCTAAAAATATAACCTTAAAAGAGATGGATTAATTACAAAATAAAATATTTATTACAAATTTTACAACACTCTAACTTAATGGATTATAATTTTATTTAACTTTAAATAAAAAATAATTTCTATGAAAACTGTAAAATTTATCCTGTCTCTTCTTTTCGGATTAATGTTTATTAATGCCGGATTAAACAAATTCTTCAATTACATGCCAATGGAAAAGCCAACTCCCGAGCAAATGAAAGTTTTTAGTGCTTTTGGGGAAATTGCTTGGCTGATGCCATTGGTAGGTGCCGTTGAAGTCATCGGCGGACTGCTGTTCATTTTTCCAAAAACGAGAGCTTTAGGAGCTATTGTCATTCTGCCCGTGATGGTAGGAATTGTTGCACATGTATTCACTTTAGACAAATCACCAATGGGAATGGCGATTGCCGGAGTGATGTTCCTGATCAACCTTTGGATGATTATTGATAATAAAGAAAAATATAAGCATCTCCTAAGCTGAAAAGCTGAATGGTCAATTGTCAATTCGCAATGCTTGTCAATTTTAAAAATTCACTTGCGAAGCAAATTCACAATTGACCATTGACTTTATACGAATGCACTAAAGCCCGTAATTGATCTTCCCACAATCAAAGAATTGATTTCTTTGGTTCCTTCGTAAGAATAAATAGCTTCCGCATCTGCCACAAATCTAGCCACGTCGTATTCAAGGAGGATTCCGTTTCCGCCCATGACTTCTCTTGCTCTTGATACGATATCCCTCGTTCTCATGGTACAGAAAACTTTTGCGAGAGAAGCGTGTTCATCTTTCAAAATTCCTTCATCCTGCATTTCGGAAAGCCTGAAAACCATTGTCTGCATTGCCGTAAGATTGGAAAGCATTTCCACTAAATGTCCCTGAATCATCTGGAAAGAAGCAATCGGCTTACCGAACTGTTCTCTTTTCCTGGTATAATCCAAAGCACTTTCATACGCTCCTCTGGCGCAACCGGTTGCCATCCAGGCCACTCCTGCCCTCGTCATCCGTAATACTTTCGCGGTATCTTTAAAAGAATTTGCATTTTGCAATCTGTTTTCTTCAGTAATCAGGCAATCTTTTAAAGTAATCAATCCATTCTGAACGATTCGCAATGCCATTTTTCCTTTAATCTTTTCTACAAAATATCCGGGATTATCTTTTTCGACAATAAATCCTTTTACTTCACCGTCATCAAGATCTCTTGCCCAGATAATAATAACATCGGCAAAAGTTGCATTCCCGATCCATTTCTTCTGTCCATTCAGAATCCAGCCTTCGGGTGTTTTTTTGCAGGTCACCGTTAAACCACCTGCTGCTCCGGAACCGACTTCAGGCTCCGTTAAGCCAAAAGCTCCTATTTTTTCGAATCTCTGCATTTGCGGAAGCCACTTTTGCTTTTGCTCTTCAGATCCGCAGATATAAATCGAACCCATGGAAAGACCGGACTGCACTCCGAAGAAAGTAGCAATAGAAGCATCTACTCTTGCCATTTCCATAGCCAGAACGCCTTCCATCAGGAAAGGCAATCCGGGACAGCCATACCCTTCGTAGGTAACGCCGCAAATATTCAGCTTCTGAAATTTCGGTATTAATTCATGTGGAAATTCGTCTCTCAGCCAGTAATGATTAACCAAAGGCCTTACTTCTTTTTCCATAAACGCCCTTACTTTAAGCTGAATTTCTCTTTGCTCCGGGCTCAACGTATGATAGATATCATAAAAGTCACCATCAATGGGTGGAAGTTCTTTTTTCTTTTTATTGGGATCGAGCATTTTCATCATTCCGGAAAGCTGCTTATCGTCTAACTTGGAGAAATTCTCCATCAACTTGGGAAGATTTACCTTTTGAGAAATGGTGCTCAGCTGGTCAAAGTCTATGGATCTGAATAATTCTATAGCATTTCTGATTTTGGAAAAAGTATTTGACATAAATAATTCTTTGTGTGTTTGACTTGTAAAAGATAAGCAAAAATTAATCCGAAACTGAGGTACCTAAAACCTGTTTATTTTACAAATACCTGATTTTTAAAAACTTAATAAATAATTTCCTTTTACAAATTGTTTACCGCTGATTTCCAAATATTACAAAAGATTCAGTCCGAACTTTGGGATAAGCAAAACATTAAAAATCAATATTATGAAAACAACGTACCTCAGATTATCATTGGCAACCGCATTGTTATTAGGAATATATTCCTGCAAAAAAGGAGAAGTTGCATCAAAAGATTTGGAAGCATATGCCAATGCAGATACTGTAGCAGTGGTTTCGGATAGTATCTCTTCCGTTGCATCCATGAAAGTAAAAGATAAGCAGTTTATTAAAACCGCCGATGTGAACATGGAAGTAAAAGACGTTTATGAAACAACGATTTCCATTGAAAAGTCTGTACAGGAACTTGGAGGATTTGTAACAAAAAGCAATCTGCAGAGTAATGTTGTTTCGGAAAATACATATAGCACATCGAATGAAAATGCCGTATTGGTAAAAAAGTACCAGACAGAAAACAGGATGCAGCTGCGAGTTCCCACTGAAAAACTCGGTGAACTGCTCACTATGATCAACGATAAAAAACTCTTCCTTAATTCAAGGCTCATTAACGCAGAAGATATAACATCAAGCATTAAATACGCCCAGCTTGAAAGCAAAAGAATTGAAAAAAACAGCAAAAACATCTCTGCATTAAAAGCCAATAAAGATAAAGTAGAGCTGGATAACGAAAATATGGCTGAAGGCAATCAACAACAATTAGCCAACATGGATGTGACTGACAACCTGAAATACAGCACGGTGGATGTTTACATTAAAGAACCAAAAATCAGAGTTGCTGAGATTGCCATTACCAACACAGACAGTATTGATGATAAATATAACTTCGATTTTCTGTACAGTGCTAAATCAGCTTTTGTGGAAGGATATTATTTAATTCAGAAAATTGTTGTAGGACTCATCACAGTCTGGCCAATTGTATTAATAGGAATTGCAGTTGTTTATTTTGCAAGAAAAAGGAAGCCTGCAAAAAAGCAGCCGAACGCCGAAGCATAAGCTATTCTAACCTTCGGGTTATCTATATATATTTTAAATTTTACAATAAACCTTTGGTAAATCCGGAGGTTTTTTATTTTCATTAAAACTTTCTTTTAAGAATTTCCGGTTTTGTTTTATAGAGATGAAGAATCAGTTCACCAAATAAAGTATTGGCCCATGCAAACCAGGACCTTGTGAAATCTTTAGGATTATCAACATCAAAAGACTCATGAATAAATCCTGTTCCCGCGTGTGTGGACTTCAGCATCTTTAAACAGGAAATAATTTCTTCATCGTCATCCGTTGTTAAAGCCTGCATAATCAACCCCAAAGGCCAGATCTTGTGTTCTCCAATGTGCGGCCCGCCGATTCCTTTGGCAAATTTTCCCTCACTGAACCACGGATTGGTCTTGCTCAAAGAAAACTTCCTGGTATTCTGATAAATTTTATCGTCTTTCGAAGCATATCCTAAATAAGGGATGGACAGTAAATTCGGGACATTGGCATCATCCATAAACAGAGCATTTCCAAAACCGTCGATTTCCAGTGCATAAATCTTTCCCGCCTCAGGATGATTTAAAACAGCATATTTTTGAATCGCATCATCTGCTTCTTTAGCCAAATCTTTAAACTGCCCTGAAGAATTCTCATCTTTTAAAATTTTAGAAAAGATTTCTGCCGTCTCTCTTAAAGAAATTACCGCAAACATATTGGAAGAAATCAAAAACGGGTAAAAAGTAGCATCATCCGAAGGTCTGAACATCGAATGAATAAGTCCAACTTTCATGGTTGGATTTCCGTACCCTCCTGCAAACTGCGTATCCAAAGGATTTCCATTGGACCGCTGGAATCTGTACGGCCCTTTTGAGTCTTTTCTTTGCTGTTCCTTAAAAGTCTGCAAAATTAAAAGCATTGCTTTTTTCCAATCAGCATCAAATACTGAAGAATCACCAGTTGTTTTCCAGTAGTTGTAAGATAATCTCATGACATAACACAGGGAATCAATTTCCCACTTCCTTTCGTGAATTCCGGGTTTCATTAGTGTGGAATCACCTTTCCATTCGCTTATTTTGGCTGCATCATCAAAAAAAGCATTGGCATAAGGATCAAGAAGAACACATTCTACCTGCTTATTAATAACACCTTTTAAGAGATTCTTCAGCTTTTCATCTTCATTGGCAAGGCTTACATACGGATAAACCTGTGCAGAAGAATCCCTGAGCCACATGGCGTCAATATCTCCCGTAATTACATAAGTGTAAGGCTTATTATTTTTATAATAAAATTTTACTGTTGTGTCTAATGTATTAGGAAAACAATTTTCAAACATCCACGCCAGTTCTTTGTCAGCAATTGATTTTTTAACAGCCTTAATGGTTTTTTCAACCGCTTCGGACGTAAATTTTCGTTGGGAAATTTCGGGCCGTCTGGAAATATATTCTTCGTTAAAAATAAATTTTACAGGTAAGGGCAAAGCAAAAAAGCCAATTCCTAATGATGATTTTCTGATAAAATTACGTCTGTTGATCATTAGTAAAAAATTTGATCTAAAAATACTGATTTTGACAATAAGAACTTGCCGGCTGATTTTTAATCATCCATTGACATCATTGAACTAAATTCCGTAAATTTGCAAATCAATATTTTACATGAGGATTTGGTATTCATGATCCTGAATCCTAATCACAAACCCTAATTTCTAATATATGCTATCAAAAATAAATCCTACTCAAACCAATAGCTGGAAAGCATTAGACGAACAGTTTGCCAATAATGATTTTGATCTGAGAAGTCTTTTTCAAAGCAATCCGAACCGTTTTAATGAATTTTCAATCAAAAGACCAAATTTTTTGTTCGATTATTCGAAAAACCTCATCGATTTCGAAACGAAAAAGTTTCTTTTAAGCCTCGCAGAAGAATGTGAACTGAAAGATGCCATTTCCAAAATGTTTTCGGGAGACAAAATCAATGAGACGGAAGGAAGAGCAGTTCTGCATACAGCTTTGAGGGATTTTTCCGATAAAGAGATTTTAGTAGACGGAGAAAATATCAAACCTCAGATTAAAAAGGTTTTGGATCATATGAAATCTTTTTCCGAAAGTATCATTTCAGGTGACCATAAAGGTTTTAGCGGAAAAGAAATTACCGACGTAGTGAACATCGGAATCGGAGGTTCAGATTTGGGACCTGTAATGGTGGTTTCGGCTTTAAAACATTTTAAAACAAGGTTAAACGTTCATTTTGTTTCTAATGTAGACGGAAATCATATTGCAGAAGTTGTGAAAGACCTCAATCCTGAAACAACACTGTTCATCATTGCTTCTAAAACATTTACTACCCAGGAAACAATGACGAATGCTCATTCTGCAAGAGACTGGTTCTTAAAAGCAGGAAAACAGGAAGATGTAGCGAAACACTTTGTGGCTTTATCTACTAACGTCCAAGCGGTTAAAGACTTCGGAATTGCAGAAGAAAACATCTTCGAATTCTGGGACTGGGTAGGCGGAAGATACTCACTATGGAGCGCCATCGGATTAAGTATCGTCTTGGCTGTAGGTTATGAAAACTTCGAACAATTACTCAGAGGAGCTTACGATACTGACCAGCATTTCCAGACAGCAGATTTTGCTGAAAACATTCCAGTTTTAATGGGATTGATCGGAATCTGGTACCGTAATTTTTATGCAGCGACAACGGTTGCGATTCTTCCTTACTCACAATATTTAGACAGATTTCCGGCATATTTCCAGCAGGGAGATATGGAAAGTAACGGAAAATGTGTTGACAGAAACGGCGAGTTCGTAGAATATGAAACAGGACCCATCATTTGGGGTGAACCTGGAACAAACGGACAGCATGCTTTCTATCAATTAATTCACCAGGGAACAGAACTGATTCCTGCTGATTTTATTGCTTATGCTAAAAGTCCGAACAAAGTTTCCGATCATCAGGATAAATTACTCGCGAACTTTTTTGCGCAGACTGAAGCTCTTGCCTTTGGAAAAACGGAAGAAGAAGTTGAGGAAGAATTAAGAAATTCAGGAAAATCTGATGAAGAAATTGAGTTCTTATTAAATTATAAAGTCTTCCACGGAAATACACCGACTAACTCGATATTATTCAATGAATTAACCCCTTTTTCATTAGGACAGTTAATTGCGTTGTATGAGCATAAAATTTTCGTTCAGGGCGTAATCTGGAATATTTTCAGCTTCGACCAGTTCGGGGTGGAATTGGGGAAAGTTTTAGCGAATAAAATTCTTCCGGAACTTGAAAGTAATGAAACCGTTAGCGCTCATGATTCTTCAACCAACGGACTGATTAATTATTATAAGGCAAACAAATAAATTGTTGCTGATTTTCATTAATTTTGATTAAAAATAAAACAAATGAGTACCATTACCATACATCTTAAAAATAAGGAAGAAGAAATTTTAATGGAAAATCTTTTGAAAAAAATGAAAATCAGTTTTGAAAAAAACGAGGATGATTTTGAATTGACGGATGAAATGAAAAGAGTGATTGATGAAGCTTTAAAACAAGACAGATCACAATCGGTAGATGCATTCGAATCGTTAAAGAGAATTTCCGAAAAGTATGGCATTTAAAATTTTAGTTTCTCCTATTGCAAATAATAATATTGATGATGCTATTAAATATTATAAACTGCAATCTCAATCTGCAGCTAAAAGTTTTAAGAAAAAATTATTAGATGCTTATAAATCTTTGCAGATAAATCCTTTTTTCGAAGTTAAATATAAAGATGTAAGGGCGATTCCTTTAAAGAAACTGCCTTATTTAATTTTATTTGATGTAGACGAAAAAGAAAAAATCGTAAATATCCTCTCCGTTTTCTGCACCCATCAGAATCCGGAAAAATATCCTTAAAAATCTAATAATAAAAAGTAATAAAAGTAAAAATGGCAGAAATTCTTGACGGACTAAAAATATCCAAAGAAATAAAACAGGAAATAAAGGCTGAAGTTGAAAAAATTGTTGCCGGGAAAAGACGTGCACCACATTTGGTGGCTATTCTTGTAGGAAACAATGGAGCGAGCAAAGCTTATGTCAATTCAAAAGTAAAAGACTGTGAAGAAGTTGGCTTTCAATCAAGCCTTATAAAATTTCCAAGCACTGTTTCAGAATCTGAGTTACTGGAAAAAATTGATGAGTTAAACAAATCCAAAGCGGTTGACGGATTCATCGTTCAGTTGCCATTGCCGGACCAGATCGATCAGGAAAAAATCATTAATGCGATTGATCCAAGAAAAGATGTTGACGGTTTTCACCCTGAAAATTTCGGAAGAATGGCATTGGAAATGGATACTTTCCTGCCTGCTACGCCATTTGGTATTTTAACATTACTGGAAAGATACAATATTGAAACAAAAGGTAAAGACTGTGTTATTATCGGAAGAAGTAAAATCGTAGGAAGACCGATGAGTATCCTTATGGGAAGAAAAGATTTTCCGGGAAATTCTACGGTTACCTTAACACACTCTTATACAAAAGACATCGAAGAATATACTAAAAAAGCAGACATTGTTATTACCGCATTAGGTGATCCTCATTTCCTGAAAGGAGATATGATTAAAGAAGGTGCCGTAATTGTTGACGTAGGAATTACAAGAGTAGACGACGACTCTCCGAAAGGATATTATCTGGCTGGTGACGTAGACTTTGACAGCTGTGCAGCAAAAGCGAGCTGGATTACGCCGGTTCCGGGAGGAGTTGGGCCTATGACAAGAGCAATGTTGATGAAAAATACCATCATTGCTTACAAAACTTCGGTCTACAACGATTAATTTTAAAATGGACTTAGTAGAAGATATATTATTAAAAGAAGGTAAAATGCTCCCTGTGATGGAGCATTTTTACACTCTTCAGGGAGAAGGAGCGCATACCGGAAAAGCAGCCTATTTTATCAGACTGGGCGGTTGCGACGTAGGGTGCCATTGGTGCGATGTAAAGGAAAGCTGGGACCCGAATTTACATCCGCTGGTGAATGCAGAAGAAATTGCAGAAACTGCAGCAAAGCACTGTAAGACAATTGTTTTAACAGGTGGAGAGCCATTGATGTGGAACCTTGACATTTTAACATCCAAATTAAAAGAACTCGGCTGCTCTATTCATATTGAAACTTCAGGAGCTTATCCGTTGAGCGGACAGATCGACTGGATCACATTATCTCCAAAAAAAACGGGTCTTCCAAAAGAGGAAATTTATCAGAAGGCACATGAGTTGAAAGTTATTGTATTTAATAATAACGACTTTAAATTTGCTCAGGAACAGGCAGCAAAAGTTTCGGGGAGCTGTACGCTTTACCTTCAGAGTGAATGGAGCAAACGTGACGAAATGTATCCTAAAATCACCGATTTCATTCTGCAGCATCCGGAATGGCGAGCTTCAGTGCAGACCCATAAGTATCTGAATATTCCATAAAAAATATGTAAATTAGCCTTCGTATCCGTTAATCCCGATAGATGCAGAGAATACGATATTCCAGATATCTCAAATCAATCATTATTTTGCTTGACCTTGTGGTTATTGCATCTATTTTCATATTCTTTTTTTTAACAAGAAATCAGAATCTTAAATATAATGAGGAAACCTGGTATCAGAATGCATTTTCTTTGGCATTGCTTTTTTTATTCTGGATTCTTTTAAGCGGCAGAACAGGGATCTACAATATTCCCAGAAACCTTACCTATACTTTGTTTCTGGAAAGAATTTTCATTCATTTTTTATTATTTATTCTTGGAGTCCTGCTGATTGGTAAGGTAAGCTATAATGTCTTTTTTAATTCTGATATTTACTGGCTTTCATTCTATCTTTTCTTTTTTATTTTTTTAGTAAGATCAATGATATTTTTCGGGATCAAATACATCCGGAGCCTCGGGATCAACCACCGGAATATCATGTTTCTACATGAAAACAGCTCTACGGAAGTTTTAAAAAATATCCTTAAAGAAAGAAAGGATTACGGATATAAGATTTTCGAATATCAGAAAAACGATATAAAAACAGATGAGCTGATAGAATTCTGGAAAAAAAACGGAATTCATACCTTATTTATCCCTTTGGAAAACTCCTACACTCCCAGTACAGAAAAAGAAATTTTCAAACTGGCAGAGGCCAATAAAGTACACGTGTCTCTAATTCCTAATATTGCGCAGAGTGATTTCTTTCTGTATGATATGGGATATATCCAGACCCAACCGGTGCTTAACCAGGCAAAATATCCCCTTGAATATTATTCTAACTATTTGATGAAAAGAATTTTCGATATCATCTTTTCTTTGGTCATTTTGATTGGAGTATGTTCGTGGCTCTTCCCTGTTGTTGCTGTTTTAATCAAATTAACATCAAAAGGGCCTGTATTTTTTATCCAGGAGCGGTATGGTTTTCATGAAGAAGTTTTCAGATGCATCAAATTCCGCACAATGGTTGTTAATGATGAGTCTTCAACAAAAACAACACAGGAAAATGATGTGAGAATTACCTCTTTCGGAAAGTTTCTAAGAAAAACCAGCCTTGACGAAATGCCCCAGTTTCTGAATGTCTTAAAAGGCGAAATGTCTATTGTGGGGCCCAGACCTCATATGCTTGCGGTAGACAATTATTACAAACCAAAAATAGGACGATACAGCCTTCGAAGTATGGTAACTCCCGGAATTACAGGACTGGCTCAGGTAAATGGTCTGCGGGGTGACGCCGGAGATGTGGAAGTGGAAATGAATAAAAGAGTTCTGGCAGATGCATTTTATGTAAGAAACTGGAGTTTTATTCTTGATCTGGTTATCATTTTAAAAACCATTTTGCTGGTGATTGGCGGAGATAAAAATGCAAAATAAAGATTTTGGTCTACATTATGATATATTGAATATTGATAAAGCCTGGTCTTGCTTCATTCTATATTAATTTAAATAAAAAAAGTCTAATTTAGCAGAATGTTAAAAAAGTTTTTTACAGCAGTCGGAGAATACATCATCCTTCTCGGTAAATCTATGCAGAAGCCACAGAAAATGAACGTTTTCTGGAAGCTGCTTATGAGAGAAATAAATGACTTAGGCGTTAATTCATTTGGTCTTGTCATCTTCACTTCTATATTTGTAGGAGCAGTTGTGGCGATTCAGATGTTTAATAATTTTGATGCCTCATCGTTCCCTATTCCGCCGTCATTTGTAGGATATGCTACAAAAGCGGTTCTCGTACTGGAATTTTCTCCAACCATTATAAGTCTTATTCTTGCCGGTAAAGTGGGCTCTTATATTGCTTCCAGCATCGGGACCATGAGGGTTTCCGAACAGATTGACGCATTGGATATCATGGGGGTAAACTCTCCCAATTTTCTTATTTTTCCTAAAATTGTAGCGTGCGTGCTATTTAATCCGTTGCTTATTGCCATCAGTATCGTCTTCGGTATTGGAGGAGGTTATATAGCCGGGATTTTAACCGGAAACTGGACTACGAATGATTACATTGTAGGAATACAGATGTATATGCCGAATCTGTTTATTTATTATGCATTTACCAAAACAATTGTTTTTGCTTTTATTATAGCAACAGTGCCCTCATATTATGGATATAATGTAAAAGGTGGTTCACTTGAAGTAGGTAGAGCAAGTACACAGGCAGTGGTTTGGACAATGGTATTCATTATCCTTTCAGAATTACTATTAACCCAATTAATATTAAGCTAATGATTGAGGTAAAAGATCTTAAAAAAAGTTTTGATGAAGTTGAAGTGCTCAAAGGTATTTCCACCACTTTTGATAAAGGAAAAGTAAATCTGATTATTGGACAGAGTGGATCCGGAAAAACGGTATTCCTTAAAAGTTTGCTTAATGTTTATCAGCCAACTTCCGGAGAAATTCTATTTGACGGCAAAGATATCAATGTGATGTCAAGAGAAGAAAAGCAGCATCTTCGCTCCGAGATCGGAACGGTTTTTCAGGGAAGTGCCTTGTTCGATTCTTTAACGGTGGAAGAAAATATTATGTTCCCGCTGGATATGTTTACCAATTTAACATTCAGGGAAAAGAAAAGACGGGTTTTCGAGGTTATCGGAAGAGTACATCTTGATAAAGCCAATAAAAAATTTCCTTCCGAAATTTCCGGAGGGATGCAGAAACGGGTAGCGATTGCAAGAGCAATTGTTAATAATCCCAAATATCTTTTCTGTGATGAACCAAATTCCGGTCTGGATCCCTACACCTCCAATGTAATCGATGATCTGCTGATGGAAATTACCCAGGAATACAATACTACTACCATCATCAATACCCACGATATGAATTCCGTAATGACAATTGGCGAGAAAATTGTATACCTGAGATTAGGAATAAAGGAATGGGAAGGTAATAAAGACATCCTGATTACGGCGGGTAATAAAAATCTTATTGACTTTGTATATTCTTCGGAATTATTTAAAGAACTGAGAGAGTATCTGCTTGAGAACAATAAAACGATTGATAATACAATTACAAAAATAGAAGACAATGAAAAAGATTCTTAGTATAGCTTTAATAGGGTTTTCCCTATTTGCTTCTGCACAGATTTCTTTGGCAGGAAAGGCAAACTTAATTTTTCCTACAGGATCTCCGTCATGGCAGAATATCAAAGGAACGGTAAACCAAGCCATTGAAGGCGAAGGTAAAAACAATGCAGGTTTTAACGTGGGTCTTTCATTAAAAGTGGGATTGCCAACCTCATTTTTCCTGATGCCGGAATTGTACTACACCAATTTTAAAAATGAATTTACTGTTGGGCCTACAACCTTCGATGTTAAAAGCAGCAGAATTGATCTTCCTGTGCTTTTAGGATACAATATTTTAGGGAATACACTGGGCGTTTTTGTTGGTCCTGTGGCGAGCTACAATTTGGCTAAAGAAGACACTTTTAATGACTTTAAAGAAAATGCCAGGGATAATTTTACCGTAGGATACCAATTCGGTGCTCAGATTGAAATCTCTAAATTAATTCTGAATGCCAGATACGAGGGGGCTTTTAGTAAAGACACTAGAGAATTCATTAATACAAAAATTACGAATGAAGAAATTCGCTATGACAACAGACCTAACCTTTTTATGGTAGGTGTAGGTTATAAGTTTTAAATTAACATTAATTTAGCAATACCAAATCCTCAGTTCATCAGAGCTGAGGATTTTGATTTCTAAGGTCCAGCTCTGCTTCACGTCTTGCAATATCGGCAGCTCTTTTTTCAAGATCTTCTTTTTCCTGTTGCAGTTTTTTAAACTCTCTCCTTTTTTCTTCAGCTTTTATTGCACTTCCTTTGCTTACATAGCCTACCATTCCGCCTATTATCAATCCGATTCCGATACCTCCCAGAATTCCCATAATATGAGGCATTCCCAGATCATTTAATGTAAAATTGTTTGCTGTAAGATAAAATAACAGTATTGACAAAGCTAAAAGGATGAGTCCTGTAATTGTTAGATTTTTCATAGTGTTGTGCTTAAATGGTTTAATTAAAATGGCCTTACCAAATTAATAAAAATTCAATAAGGCCTACTCAAGATTAAATTTCTTTTTGCAAATATTACATTTTACCTCCTGCTGCTCTATAATATTCCAAAGCTTTCGGTAAATTCTTATTAATATCTGAAATTCTGGTTTCTGGATTTGGGTGGGTAGATAAGAATTCCGGCTGTCTTGCACCTTTTGAAGCCGCTTCCATTCTTTGCCAGAAAGGAATTGCTTCTCTTGGATCATATCCAGCCATTGACATAATATAAAGTCCCATCTGATCTGCTTCAGACTCCTGATTTCTTCCGTATTTCAACAGAGCGACCTGTGATCCTATAGGATACACCGCTTCAAAAACATTGGCCCACTGTGCATTGGAAATACTTCCTCCTAAGATTGCTCCACCGTATTGGGCAACCATTGCCTGAGAAATCCTTTCGTTTCCATGTCCGGCTAAGGCATGTGATACTTCGTGCCCCATTACTACTGCCAATCCATTTTCATTTTTCGTAACCGGAAGAATTCCCGTGTAAACAGCTACTTTTCCGCCAGGCATGCACCATGCGTTAAGCTCATTGCTTTGGATAAGATTAAATTCCCAATTGTAATTGGCCAGATCTCCGGAACGGCCTATAGATTGATAATATCTTTCTGCTGCAGATTTTATTCTCGACCCTACATTGACCACCTTTTTTGCATCTGCTGTTCCTGTGATAACTTTGGATTTCCCTAATGTTGATCTGTATTCCTGAGCAGACATAGTCAGAATTTCCGAATTATTTGCCAGCTGTAGAGAAGATCTTCCCGTGATTGGATTAGTCGTACAAGCAGCAACAATAAGAGCCGCAGCTCCCATTCCTAATAAATTTGTAAATTTCATAGTTCGAGTGTTATTAGTTCATCCTTTACAATTTTTATTCCAAAATAAAATTACGGGTTATATTTGCATACAATTTGCTGTTTGATCAGTATATATCTATTATTATGAAAAAGTTTATCTCCATTATATGTGTGCTTAGCTTTCTGCTGCTTTTTGAAAACTGTTCTTCGCAGAGCAGTATGGATCCGCAGGCAGTAACAGCGCTTGTAAACTCTCAGGACTTCTCGTTTCATGCACAGCGAGCCAACCCTACTAATTATGATGTCATCAATATCGCAACCTCAATGCCTAATGCACCCGGCACGAGAATTTTCGATTTGACAGGTAGCAATTACAGCATTGATCTCAAGCCCAATAACCTGGAAGTAGTGCTTCCGTATTTTGGAAGAGTTTTCAACCCTACCTATGGAAATACCACACAGAATAGCTACAGATTTACATCAAAAGACTTTACCATAAATAAAAGCCAGAATAAAAGAGGTACCTGGATTGTAAGAATTAAACCCAATGACGTGAGAACTGTTGATGAAATCATTATTGAAGTTTCAAAGTCCGGACAGGCACTTACTTCTATAAGAAGCAACGACAGGCAGCCTATTTCCTATGACGGATATATTACAAAAAATGAAGAACAGAAAGTTCAGCCTTAAGGTTTAATTCTTCAATAAAAATTTCTCCACAAATAATTTTGCTTCGGTACTTGGATTGGAAATCAGTGCGGAAGCATTTTTTTTATGCTGAATATAAGCCTCTTCCAAAGTATTGTTTTTCTTCATCTCCAACAAAATATATTCCTGAACCCAATATTCAAAACGTTTTTCTGCCTGCTGATTTCTTACTTCATCAAATCTGTTGGTTTTCTTTTTAAGGCTAATGAATTCATCAATTTTTTCAAAAACTTCATTAAGCCCTTCATTGCCTAAGGCAGAACCCAGTAAAACCGGAACTTTCCAGTCTTTTTCTTTTGGAGGAATAAAATCCAGCGCCCGCTTCAGTTCGAGTCTAGTGTTTTTGGCTTTTTGAAGATTATCCTTATCGACTTTATTAATAAAAATGAGATCTACCATTTCCATGATTCCCCTTTTGATCCCCTGAAGTTCGTCTCCGCCGCCGATTATTTTTAAAAACAGAAATACATCCGTTATATCGGCAACCAACACTTCAGACTGACCTACACCTACGGTTTCTATTAAAATATAATCGTAGCCCGCTGCTTCGCAGATCATCATTGTTTCAAAAGTGGTATTGGCAACACCTCCCAAAAATCCTGAGCTTGGAGAAGGCCGTATAAACGCATTTTCTTCTTTTGCCAGTTCTTCCATTCTGGTTTTATCGCCGAGAATACTTCCTTTATTAATGGCTGAACTTGGATCAATAGCCAGAACCGCTACTTTCTTTCCGTTGGCAATTGCAAGCCTGCCAAAATTTTCGATAAAGGTTGATTTTCCAGCACCCGGAACTCCGGTTACGCCGACTCTGACTGAGTTTCCGGTAAAGGGCATGAGTTCTTTCAGCAATTCCTCTGCCTGCCGGCGATGTTCTTCTTTTTTACTTTCCACTAAAGTAATGGCTTTTGCAATCAGGCGTTTGTTCCCTGACCGTATTCCTTCCATTAACTCTTGTGTAGAAAATTTCATTGATTCAAAAATAGACAAATAAAAGTCAATGGTCAAGAGGATTGGTTTATTTAAATACGATTTCATTTAATTTGTCATGACAAATTGTGGGTACTTTGTTTTTTATTTGATGCTTTGCTGCTACAGCAAGGAATGACGTGCTGATGTTTTAGTTTCTAATGATGGGCCTATATCCTAGCCCAGATCGAACGGTATGTCTGAGCTCTTTTGTTATTTCGGGGTTGGGGGGGGCGGGCGGCCGCCCCCCCCCCCCAACCCCGAAATAACAAAAAGCGAGTAGTGAGAGCTGGAAAAAGCTCCTAAAAAAGGCTTTATTTGTATTTCTTCTAAATTAAATAAACGTTTAACTGATAAAAACGGAAATTCCTACATTTGTTTTTATTGAAATAATTGACAACATGAAAAAAATCATTGCTGCAGCATCTTTTACAGCTGTTTTATTGGCTTCTTGTACACCAAAAGCAACAACAGCAGTTACTCCTGCAGCTGCTGTATCCACAGCCGAACAAATAGCACAGGGAAAAACCATTTTTGAAAACTCCTGCGGAAGATGCCACAAGCTTCCGGATCCTACGTCGCGAACATCTGTACAATGGGTAGGAATCATGAATTCTATGGCGCCGAAAGCGAAGCTTACCGACGAGCAGCACCAATGGGTGTACGATTACATTGTCTCTGTAAAAAAATAATCACTTCAAAAATATTATTATGAAAAAACTGATATTAAGCGCGATAGGATTTTCTGCATTGCTTGTATCGTGCGGACCGAAAAGTACAGCTGTAACGGGGCCAAAATACACCTCATCCGAGAAACTGGCTCAGGGAAAAACAATTTTTGAAAATTCCTGCAACAAATGTCATGCGCTTCCTAATCCGGAAAAGCACAACGACCAGGGATGGCTAAAGACACTGAGCAGAATGGCACCGAAAGCTAAACTGAACGACGAACAGCATCAAATGGTATATGACTATCTGATTGCCGTAAACAAGAAATAAGCAGACGGAAAGTTCTACCCAAGACTATTACAATACAAAAGGAGACTTATTTTGTCTCCTTTTTTGTTTTCTTTTTCTTCGGCATTTTAGACTTAATGAATTTCCTGCGGTCTTTTATCATGTTGTGACTGTACTCGTCGAAACAATATTTTTCTGCTTCGTCAAGAAATTTTAAGGCATTTGCAAAGCTTCCTCTTTTTTCTGAAAGCAAAGATCTGTACAACCATACTGTCATCTTATCAATCCCTTTGATCTTTAATGAATATTCGATAAGCTTTTGCGCTTCCTGGAAATCTTCATTGTCCAACAGGCATTTGATATAATATTTTGGTGTATTTAGGTTCGCCACATTACACTGCATCGCTTCTTCGAAGTATAGTTTGGCTTTTTCATAATCGATCACTACTTCACTGTAAATCCTTCCCATGAGGCAAAGACTGTCGGCGTCTTCAGGATCGTAGGATAAGGCATAATTGAGTGCTTCCAGGCAATCCGGAAGGCTATAAGGATAATTATCCAGCGCCTCGAAGTAATATTTATTTTTAGTTACGGTCATTGTTGTAATTTTTTAATTCGTTTTTTAGTTGGTTTCTCTGCTTTTTGAAAGATTTTGCCTGATGGTTATTTTTAAAATCCGTTCCCGAAAATGTACGGATGGGATTTCCCCTTTGTACCTGCAAATGATTGTTCCAGGTTTCCTGCATTCTTTTTTGAAGCTGAATGATATTCTGCTCCAGTACTTTCTCTTTGAGTCTTACAATGGAAAGCTTCTTATTTTCCAGCTGCGAACGGGAATCCTGTACGAAAACACTTTGTCCCGTTGGAATGTGAGTTGCCCGTACCGCTGTGTTCACCTTATTTACATTTTGCCCGCCGCTTCCTTGGCTTCTGGCTGTCTGAAACTGAATATCTTTTTCATTAAAATTAATATCCTCCAATCCTTCCAGTTCAAAAATTCCGATAAACCAGTTGCTTCTCTTGTGCAGTTTGCGGAAAGTACTTTTCCCCACCCAGCAGATGCTTCCTATCCAGTTTTTTAAAAAAATATCTAATTCTTTCGATTGTAAAAGAACAGTTACGGATTTTAATGTAAGATTTTCATCCCCATTTTCACGGTGAATGATTTCGTAATGTATGTTATTATTTTTGGTTTCCTCCAGAAAGACCTTGAGTACTTTTGCGACTACCCATTGGCATTCTAAGGGCCCTCTTCCGGAGGTTATTTGTATGAGTTTTTCCATTATTATTTCGGTATTTCACTTAATTTCGGATGACCGACAGGATCAATTCCTTTCTCCAATAGATGTTTTGCAGCCATTACAGCCCAGCATTTATCACTGGAATGAATGTTTCTGTAAAATGAAAGTAAAACATCAGGTTTAACTACGGTAAATCCATTTGCGTCAACAGTTTCAAGATCGTTTCTTTCAAAAAAATCTATGGTTATTCTGTGAAATTTTCCGTTTTGCAATTCTATTGTTTTCTCATACCTGCGAAAATTTTCCTCACTCGGCAGATGATCATATCTTGTCCAGACTTTCTGAAAACCTTCGTACTGAAGAATCATAACTACTTCAGCAACATTCCCTTTCTTTACAAAAACATCAATATCCTTATGGTCATGAGCATGTTTGTATTCTGTATGTCCGGCTTCAGACATAAAATGCCATGCCCATCCTCCTGAAATAATGACTTTATTTTTTAATTTTTCTATAATTTCAAGTCCGCTTTGAATTCTGAATTCCGGCCAGACTTCGCCGTACCTTTTTATATTATGTGGTGCTCCCATTTTTTTGTTTTTATTGATTGTTGAAATTCGGTTTTAGTAAACCTAACAGGTTTTAAAAACCTGTTAGGTTTGAAGTCGGTTAATATGTCAAGCCACCACTAAACCTTTCAACCAAATTATTTATCCATTCTTACTATCCGCGGTTGGAACGTTCCAAGAATATCAACTAATTCACTTTGCGCCTTCATCACCTCATTAATGTCTTTGTATGCCATTGGTGCTTCTTCTGCGTTACTGCCTATCAAAGTGACATTCTTTAGTTTTAATTCTTTTTTAATATCATTTTGTGTAAAAAGATTCCTGCATTCTCCGCGGGAATATGCCCGTCCCGCTCCGTGAGATGCCGAGTTCAGAGAATCCGGATTCCCTTTTCCGCGTACGATGAATCCTTTTGCTGTCATGGAACCGGGAATCATCCCCAACTCATTTTCATTTGCCGGAGTTGCACCTTTCCTGTGAACAATCACTTCTTTCCCATTATGGGTTTCTTTCCAGGCGAAATTGTGATGGTTTTCAATTCTGGCTTTTACTCTTCCGCCAACTGCTTTTACCAGTCTTCTGTGAATGTCGTCATGACAGGCCGAAGCATAATCTCCAGCTAAATTCATCGCTGTCCAATATTCTAATCCCAGATGCGTATTCAGATCCAGCCACGCAAATTGTTGTGCTTCTTTTGGTAATGGACATTGTTCTGCTGCAACCCTGGAATAGTATTGAGCGATCTCTGCACCCAGTCCGCGGGAACCGCTGTGCGAGAGAATTCCCAGATATTTTCCTTTTGGAAGTCCGATTTGCTCATCTTCTTCCGTAATTTCTACTTCTCCGAATTCTACAAAGTGGTTTCCGCCGCCGGAAGTTCCCATCTGTTTGACTGCTTTTCCTTTCAGCCTTCTTAAAACCGGGATCATATCAAACGTATCTCTATCGAAAATTTCATGATCGACGTGAGATTTGTGTGTTTCATACATCCCGAATTTCGTATGCTCTATAATTACTTTCTCGTACTTATCTTTTGCGCCGTCAAGATATGAAACGGGCGTATCCAAAATGCTCAGGCTCATCCTGCAGCCGATATCCATGCCTACACCGTAGGGAATTACTGCATTTTCTACAGCGAGTACTCCACCGATCGGAAGGCCGTAACCGCTGTGCGCATCGGGCATTAAAGCTCCGCTTACTGAAACCGGAAGCTTCAAAGCGGTGTACAGCTGGTTTTTTGCTTCGTCTGAAATATTGTCACCGAAAATCTGAAATGCAGCACGGTTTGTATTGAGCATTCTTTTTTCTGTTTTCTTTGATGAAAGAAGGGCTTCTGCAATTTGTCCGAAGGTGAGATCTTTTTCGAAACGTTCCGGATTTTGCAGTATTTCTTTTAAAAGAGTTTTGACATGATGTATATTCTTGGTTGCAAAATTTCTTTTCATGACTTCCAAAGCAATGTTGATACTCTGATTGTTCGGGTAGCCTATTTTTAATATATCTTTTCCTTTAAGTTTTAAATTTCCCATAATATAAATTTTAATAGTAGATGCGATATGACAGACATTTCTGCATCGTTGTCTCCCAGCTAAAATTTAGCCGGGTTGATTTTGATATACTGAAAGCTGCAAAAGGAATTAAATATTAATATGTTAATTTCTTGAATGGACTTCGTTCGCTGCTTTCAGGATGACAGGACTTTATTATAGCCCCGATTGCAACGGCATCCTTTTTTTGTTTGGCAAAGGCTTCAGGCCCGGAAAACAAAAAAGATACAGTGGAAAGCGGGAAAAAGCTCCTAAAAAATTTCGGGGAAACTTGTAAGTTTACAATATTGCGCAATAAAAAACCCGAAATCTCTACGACTTCGGGTTTTGGTATTTCGTTATACTGTTGTTCTAAGAATGCACCAAGCCACGAAGCCTTACCACCAAAAGTGGCAATCCAACTATAGAATTCTGATTAAATCTGAACATTGCTTCGTTTTTTAAAGGGTTAAACTTGATTTTCAGATGCAAATATATAATAATTTTCTTTAGACTCATTCTAAATTAAAAAAATAACTTTAAAAATATTTTACTAAAAAAATCAAAAAGGTATAATTTTTGTCTTTGAGATTTACACATTAACCTAAATATTATGAGAAATTTTCTAAAACCTCTACTCTTTTCGGGAATCTCCGTTTTATCCCTTTATTCCTGCGATGACAATGAAGATATGATGATGGACTCGGAAATGACAGTTTATCAAAGAATCTCTTCAGACAGTGACCTGAGCAACCTTAAAGCAGCCGTAGATAAAGCACAATTAGCTGCAACACTAGATCAATCCGGAACTTTTACTTTATTTGCTCCTTCCAACGCAGCCTTCACAACATTTTTACAGGCCAACGGATTTGCAAGTTTAAATGATGTTCCTACAGCAACACTTAGGACTCTTTTAATGAATCACGTATTGGGTACTGAAGTAAAAAGTTCAGGAATATCAACCGGATATGTTTCTACGCTTGCCATTGGTCAGGCTTCCTCAACACGCCCAATCAGCATGTATATCAACACCAGCAGTGGTGTAAAAATCAATGGTGTTTCAACAGTTGTTGCTACCGATATTGATGTAAACAATGGTGTAATTCATAAGGTAAATGCCGTAATCGGATTACCAACTATTGTGACACATGCCACGGCTAATCCACAGTTCAGCTCTCTTGTTTCTGCACTCACAAGAAGTGATATGCCTGATTTTGTGGGTATTCTTAGTGGTACAGCGAATTCGCCTTTCACGGTATTTGCTCCTACCAATACTGCTTTTTCATCTTTATTAACGGAGCTGAATCTGGCAAACCTTGCCGCAATTCCAAAGACTACCTTGGAAAATACATTAAAATACCATGTTGTAACAGGGGCTAATGTAGCTTCTACAAATCTTACTAACAATATGACGGTTACTACTTTCCAGGGGGGAACCTTTAAAATCAATACGACAGGCGGTGCGAAAATAACGGATAACAATAACAGGGTTTCCAATATCATCGCTACCGATGTACAATGCAGCAATGGAATTATACATGCTATAGACAAAGTATTATTACCCTAAACCATACTATTAATTACAGAGTAAAGCCTGCCGGAATCCCGACAGGCTTTATATTTTAAGTTTTTTAATCAGTCTTTTGAACCGAGACTATCCATATCATCATCCATTCCTCTTACTTCATTGGAGTGGTAGACACGTTCTGATCCTAAGAAGTAAATGTTATGCCTTGCTTTTGCAATGATCCCGTCATACTCCTGCTCAGTCATCCCATCAGGAATATCTTTTTGGTTGTCTGAAGGCTTCTTAAAGACTTCAAGTGCTCCGTTTCTGTTTAGAATGGATTTTGCGGAGGCCGCTTCTTCAGGAGTTTGTGCATAGACAACCACATTGTTTCTTCCTATACTGTGTTTACGATAGGCATCAAGCATTTCTGCATCGTGAGCGAAAGTATATTCAAAAAATCCTTTCGTCTGCTCGTCTTCCTGATAATGATCGGTTGATAAACCGCTTTCAACACTTGATTTTGAAACAATAATATTTGCTTCATCAAATCCGTTATTTTTTAAATCTTTTTTTATTTCCTCCGTATCTACAGTCACCGGAAATACTGAAACTACTGTATAAGCCATAATGAAAATTTTCATTAAAATATACAAAAGCTATGCAACTTATACTTTGCAATCGTTAATTTAATTTAAAAATTTCTCCAAAATATCTACAGCGCACTTTGGAAGGTTTGTTCCGGGACCAAAGATAAAGTCTGCACCGTTGGCGTATAAGAATTCATAATCCTGTTGCGGGATCACGCCGCCTACAACAATGGTAATATCATCCGCACCCAATTTTTTTAATTCTTCCACTACCTGTGGAACCAATGTTTTGTGACCTGCGGCCAGTGAAGATACCCCTAAAATATGAATATCGTTTTCAACAGCCTGTTTTGCGACTTCTTCCGGAGTCTGGAACAATGGCGCAACATCCACATCAAATCCCATATCTGCAAATGCGGTTGCTACAACTTTCGCCCCTCTATCGTGCCCGTCCTGGCCCATTTTTGCCACCATCAATCTTGGACGGCGCCCTTCTTCTTCCTCAAATTTCTGAGTAAGCTGAAGCGCTTTTTCAAAGTATTCGTTTTTTCCTGCATTCATGGCATATACTCCTGATATTGTTCTGATATTGGCTTTGTACCTTCCGAAACTTTCTTCCATCGCATCACTCATTTCGCCAAGCGTTACTCTTCTGCGTGCCGCTTCAATACACAATGCGAGAAGGTTTCCATCTCCCGTTTTGGCTGATTCTCGGATTTCATTTAAAATCTGATCAACAGCTTCTGCATTTCTTTCTTCTTTTATTTTATTTAATCTTTCGATCTGCTTCCTGCGAACTTCCGTATTGTCGATATCCAAGATTTCTATCTGATCTTGTTTTAAAGCAGATTTAAATGAATTAACACCAATAATGAATTCTTCACCACTGTCAATTTTAGCCTGTTTTCTTGCAGCTGCTTCTTCAATTCTCATTTTCGGAATTCCGGCTTCGATGGCTTTCGTCATTCCTCCTTCCTGCTCTACCTCATCGATATATTTCATGGCTTCTTCGATCATCTGCTGGGTAAGGCTTTCCACCAAATTACTACCTCCCATAGGATCTACCACGTCGCAGATTCCGCTTTCCTGCTGAAGAATGATCTGGGTGTTTCTGGCAATTTTTGCAGAATAGTCCGTCGGCAATGCAATGGCTTCATCTAAAGCATTCGTATGCAGAGACTGGGTTCCTCCCAAAGCAGAAGACAAAGCTTCAATCGCAGTTCTGGTGATATTATTAAACGGCTCCTGTTCGGTAAGCGACCAACCTGAAGTTTGCGAGTGTGTTCTTAAGGCTAAAGATTTAGGATTTTGTGGATTGAACTGTTTTAAAAGAGTTGCCCAGATATATCTTGCAGCGCGCATTTTGGCAATTTCCATGAAATGATTCATCCCAATCGCCCAGAAAAAGGATAACCTCGGAGCGAAATCATCAACATTCATCCCTGCTTTTATCCCGGTTCTTACATATTCCAATCCGTCTGCAAGGGTGTAAGCCATCTCCAGAACCGGTGTTGCCCCCGCTTCCTGCATGTGATATCCGGAGATTGAAATCGAATTGAATTTTGGAATATATTTCGAAGTATATTCAAAAATATCGGCAATAATTTTCATGGATGGCGCGGGCGGATAGATGTAGGTATTTCTCACCATAAATTCTTTCAAAATATCATTCTGAATAGTCCCTGAAAGCAGTTCCTGTGAAACACCCTGCTCTTCTGCGGCTACAATATAGAAAGATAAGATCGGAAGAACGGCTCCGTTCATGGTCATGGAAACAGAGATCTGGTCTAATGGAATTTCGTTGAATAAAATTTTCATATCCTCAACAGAATCGATTGCCACTCCGGCTTTTCCTACATCACCAACCACTCTTGCATGATCAGAATCATAACCTCTGTGTGTTGCCAGATCGAATGCCACAGAAAGACCTTTTTGTCCTGCCGCCAAATTTCTTCTGTAAAAAGCATTGGATTCTTCCGCAGTTGAAAAACCTGCGTACTGCCGGATCGTCCACGGCTTCTGGACGTACATGGTGGAGTAAGGGCCCCTTAAATAGGGTGCAATTCCAGGAGTCGTGTGAGTTAATTCTTTGTCGTTAACATCTTCTGCCTTGTAGGATGATTTTAACTGCAATCCGTCTTTTTCAAAACTGTAGATTTCCGTATGCTTTTCGGATATATTAAATTGAGGAGTTTTGTTTTTAACTTCTCTTCTCATACTTTCAGATTTATTGATGGCTAAAATTAAGCATTTTTGAGATAATAAATTTGTGTTAATTTTTTATTGAAAATAATTTAAGAAAGGTTTGATTTAAATGAAATAAAGATATTTCTTACTCCCGCAGATTTCACAATTCCGCAGATAAGTACCGGACGTTTTCTTAGAGAGTATCTTGTTGATTGGGTTTACCTATATTTTAGCTAAAGCTTTCGGATAGACTTATATTGAAAAACGGGCTAAAGCCCGCTCCTATTGTTATTGATCATTTAAAGTTAAATTGATACAAAAAAATTATTTTCCTAATTTTTTAATTCCCATTTCATACAAAGCAAAAGAAATAAGGTCTGCATTCTCACCGATCACCTGGTCTGTAGATCTCCCGGCGCCGTGTCCTGCGTTTTTCTCAATTCTTAATAAGATAGGATGATCACATGCCTGCTTTTCCTGCAGCTCTGCTCCGAATTTGAAGGAATGCGCCGGAACCACCCTGTCATCATGATCGCTGGTGATGATCATGGTGGAAGGATAACAGGTTCCTGCTTTTACATTATGAACCGGGGAATACGATTTCAGATATTCAAACATTTCTTTGTTGTCCTCGGCTGTTCCATAATCGTATGACCAGCCTGCACCGGCTGTAAATTTATTATATCTCAACATATCAAGTACGCCAACTCCGGGGAATGCTACTCTTGCCAGATCAGGACGCATCGTCATTGTTGCACCCACAAGAAGCCCTCCGTTCGATCTTCCCGAAAGCGCCATAAATTGTTTTGAAGTATATCCTTTTTGCTGTAGGTATTCTCCAGCTGCAATGAAATCTTCAAATACATTTTTCTTATTCATTTTTGTTCCGGCATCGTGCCATTTTTTTCCGTATTCGCCGCCACCGCGAATGTTCGGTACCGCATAAATCCCGCCGTTTTCCATCCAGATGGCATTAACCACAGAAAAAGCAGGCTGTAGGCTTATGTTAAAACCTCCATACGAATACAAAATCGTGGGATTTTTGCCATCCAGTTTTGTCCCTTTTTTGTAGTTGATCATCATCGGAACTTTTGTGCCGTCTTTTGATGTGTAAAATACCTGCTCCGAAATATAATCTTCAGGATTGAATTTTACCTTCGGCTTCTGATACACTTCGGATTTTCCCGTATCAGCATTGAATTTATAGGTTGTTCCCGGGGTAATGTAATTGGTGAATGAGTAATAAAGTTCTTTCTCTTTTTCTTTTCCTCCGAAGCCTGAAACGTTTCCTTTCCCGGGAAGTGTAATTTCACGGACTACTTTACCGGTTCTGTCGTATTGAATTACCTTATCAATGGCGTCGATCATGTAGGTTGCAAAGAAATATCCCCCACCTGTTGTAATGCCTAATACGTTTTCCGTTTGCGGAATAACATCTTTCCAGGTTTCAGGAGCTGGATTTTTAATGGTTGTTTTCACAAGACGCATATTCGGAGCATCTTTATCGGTAAAGATATACAGATCGTCTCCCTGAGTATCAACAATGCTTGCATTGATATCAAACCCTTTATTAATTTGTACAAAATCGCCCCCGTTTTTGAGATCTTTGATGTACAATTCATTTCCATTAGTTGCATTGGCTGCTGAAATAATGAGATACCGCTGATCTTCGGAAACACCACCTCCAATATATCTTCTCGGGGTTTTATCGCCTCCGAAAATTAACTGGTCTTCAGATTGTTTTGTACCTAATTTATGAAAATACACTTTATGCTTATCCGTCATACCGGAAAGTACTGTTCCCTCTTTCGGTTTATCGTAGCTTGAATAATAAAAGCCTTCGTCACCCTGCCATGAAATCCCGCTGAACTTTACATCCACAAGCGTTTCATCGATTTGCTTTTTCGAAACAGCATCGATGATAATGATTTTATTCCAGTCGCTTCCTCCTTCTGAAATAGAATAGGCGGCAAGATTTCCTTTTTTGTTAAATGATAACTGGGAAAGTGACGTTGTCCCTTTATCCGAAAATTTATTCGGATCTAAAAATACTTCTGTAGCCTTCGTTTTGTTATTTGTTCTATACAAAACAGATTGTGCCTGTAAGCCGTTATTTTTGTAAAAATACGAATAATCTCCTTCCTGGAATGGGGCCGAAATTTTCTCATAGTTCCAGATATCCGTCAGTTGTTTTCTGATTTCTTCCCTGAACGGAATTTTTGAAAGATAAGCCTGGCTGTGTTTTACTTCTTCATCAACCCATTTTCTGGTGGCTTCGGAATCGTTTTCAAGATCTCTGAAAGGGTCTGCAACGGCAGTTCCGAAATAATTATCGGTTTGGTTTCCTTTTAATGCTTTAGGATACATCATTTTTTGTGAATACAATGTTGCCGAAAACAAGACTCCGGCGGTTAGTAATAGTGGTCTGAATTTCATATTAGCTATTTTCCCAAAAATAAGGAATCTATCTGAAATTCTTCACAGCAAAAAAGTTATCGATGATCTAAAATAAAAATCTCCGGAAAACCGGAGATTTAACAAAGATTTTATGATAAAGATTTTATAAATTTTCTTCTTCGCCTTTCATTTTTTCGGCATTTTCTGCCATGATTACGGCGTCAATCATTTCAGAGATATCTCCGTTCATGTAGGCATCCAGGTTGTACATGGATTTGTTGATTCTGTGATCCGTTACCCTTCCCTGCGGATAATTGTAGGTTTTGATCTTCGCCGAACGGTCTCCCGTAGAAACCATCGACTTACGCTGTGCTGCTATATCTCCTTGAACTTTTTGTAGTTCGATATCGTAGAGTTTGGTTCTCAGCATTTCCATCGCAAGCTCACGGTTGGCCAGCTGGGAACGTGCCTGCTGACAAACCACTACCAATCCCGAAGGTTTGTGGGTAAGCTGCACTTTGGTTTCAACTTTGTTTACGTTCTGGCCTCCTGCTCCTCCGGATCTGGAAGTCTGCATTTCGATGTCCGCCGGATTCAGTTCAAAATCTACTTCTTCGGCTTCCGGAAGAACCGCAACCGTAATGGCAGAAGTATGAACCCTTCCCTGAGATTCCGTTTCAGGAACACGCTGTACACGGTGAACTCCGGATTCAAATTTCATGATTCCGTACACGCCTTCTCCTTCCACTTTCATGATGAGTTCCTTGTATCCTTTTGCCGCTTCGTTCGAATCTGTCACTTCATGTCTCCATCCTTTTGTCTTGAAGTACATGGAATACATTCTGTAGATATCTTCTACAAAAATCGCTGCTTCATCTCCTCCTGTTCCTGCACGAAGTTCCACGATTACGTTTTTGTCATCTGCAGGATCTTTGGGAATTAACAATACTTTTAATTCTTCTTCAAGACCCGGAATTTTTTCCAAAGCCTCGTTCTTTTCGATTTTTGCCAATTCTACAAAATCTTTATCGGATCCGTCAGCAATAATCTCGTCGGATTCTTCAATCGAATCTAATGCTCCTTTATATTGATCGTAAACTCTTACAATTTTCCCCAAATCACTATATTCTTTGTTCAGAGAAGAATATCTTTTCTGATCTGAAATAACATCAGGCTGAATAATAAGGTCTGCCACCTCATTATATCTTTGTTTTATAGCTTCTAATTTTGGAATTAAACTCTTAGACATAGTAAAAATTTAGTTGGCAAAGATACGGATTGATTTGTAGATGTGCTAATTTCGGATGGAAATGACGGTTCTTATTTAAAGTCTTATCCATAAACTTATTTTCAACATAAAAAAAGACCGCTTGAAGCGGCCTAAGTTTATTGTATAATCATTTTCTGAATAGCAACTCCAGAATCTGATTTTAAATGAACCAGATAGGTACCCGGCGCATAATTAGCTTTTAATTCATATGTTCCGTCTTCATTTTTAAGTTTAAAGCTGTCAACTCTCTTACCACTCATATCGTAGATTAAAATTTCTCCGTTTTTGGCTTTGTGATACATTAATTTTGCCAAACCGTTTTTCACCGGATTATCTGCGATCTGCAATGACAGTTTATAGGCTGCGGTTTCATCAATTGTTGACAAATTTCCTACATAGTTTCCGAAAATTCTGAACTCTCCCGGCTGCAAAGTGATGGCTGCCGTGGTAGAGGTGATGTTTGAGATTGAATTATCCATAAGATTCTGCCACTGCCCTGTATAAGGGAAATATGGAACTACATTCTGTGCTGTTGTGTTGTAGTTTGCCAGTACGACAATATTTTTCACACCGTTGGTAAGGGTATTATCGTAAACATAGATTCTTGTAATCAATCCGTTTGGATCGTTGGTAAGATTATTAGATTCTACAGTATATGTCTTTGATCTGAAAACAGGGTAAGTATTTCTGATATCGATAATCTTCGCCCAGGTGTCATAAACCGCTTTTCTGTTAACATTGGTATCATATCCAAGTGTAAATGCGATTGGTTTTTCATCTGTTCTACATCCCGGATTAATAGAACCGTCACCACATCTGTTAATGCTGAACTCGTATCCCAATTCACCAAACTGCCATATCATTTTAGGACCAGGGATTGTGAAGAATGTTGCTCCAAACGTTTTCATTCTATCTAAAGCAGTATTAAGATTTTTTACATCGTAGCTGCCATTTACCGCACCATAAGCAAGATTTTTAAACATTAATCTTTCTTCATCGTGACTTTCACCAAAACCGACTGCATGCATATTGGTAAAGCCATGAAGTGCGTGATTCATTCTGTCATAGCTGCTGTTATCTTTATACCCCATTGTGTTTTGGTTGTAAGGATCTGTCTGCTTATTCCAAAGCATAACACCTTTTCCTTCTGCAACTCTGTAATTGGCCCACTGCTGTTCTTCGGCATCGGTTCCTAAATGTTCAAAAATCATGTAAGAATTGGGATCAATAGCCCATTGTCTGTCTGCATAGTCTTTCAAAATATCTACTCTGTCCTGCTGATACGCATTGGTACACGTTTCATCATTTTCAGAGCAGTTTTGGGTAAATCCTTTGGTAAGATCCCATCGGAAACCATCAATTTTATATTCGGTAAGCCATTGCTGAAGACATCTTTCAACGTAATATTTAGTTGAAGAACTTGAATGGTTAAAATCATTAAAAACATTATACGAATGTTTCGGAACCGTATTGAAGTACGGATTATTAGTGGCAACATCACCATATCCGTCACCATCCGGATCTACATTCCAAAGTCTAACCAATGGAGAACGTCCTGTAGCATGGTTGAATGCAATATCTAAAATAACAGCGATTCCGTTTTGATGACATATATCCACAAACTCTTTGAATTTTTCAGGGGTTCCGTAAGCTTTATCCAAAGCATAATGGAAAGAAGTATTATAGCCCCAGGAGAGATTACCTTCAAATTCCATGATAGGCATCAGCTCTATGGCATTGATCTTTAAATTTTTTAAATAGGTAATCTTATTGATTAATGACTGCCATGTTTTCTCCTGTGTGAAGTCTCTCAATAACAACTCATAAATCACGAGATTATCTTTAGCCGGACGCTGGAAATTGGTAACCTGCCAGTTATAAGGAGCCTGGCCAGTTTTAAACATCGAAACTTCAAAATCCTGTCCTGCCGGGAATGCCGGTAAATTCGGGTAAGTGGAAGAGGTAATCCACTGATCGTCATAAGAAGATAAAATCTGTGGAGAATATGGATCTGCCACCTTTCTAAGGTCGTTTGTTCTGTATTGGAATGTATAGAGCTGCTGTGGCGTAAGGCCGCTTAATTCAATCCAGTACAAATCAGGGTTTGTAGTATCCCTTTTCATTAAGTAAGTATCGTTTACTGCCCAGTTATTAAAACTTCCGATAACATGTACAAAATTTTTAGATGGAGCATATAATGCAAGTCCTACTTTTGTCTGATCGGTAGGGTGATAGTTTATTCCCTGCTTAATCCAGCTCGGAATAGCCTCCGACACAACATTTCGCGGAACCTGAAGAATAAATGCAGCATTTTTCGTATTGGAATTGGCATCCGTTGCAATCAATTCCATATTCGCATCTCCTGTTACAGTATAGTTATACGAATAAGAAGTTGAAGGCGTTGAAGTAGAGTGAACTACACTTCCATTGGCCTTAAGCTGAAATGTTGCGTTAACATTTGTAGTCCCTGTAATATTTATTGAGTTTCCTGTTGGTACCGAGGTAAGACTGTTTGCTGCAGGATTCGTTAAGCTTAAATTAAGAATTCCTACATTCACAAAAATATCAGGAGAAGTCTGGCTTGTACCCGTTTTATTTTTCAGCAAAAACCCGAATCTTCCGATTCCTGTTCTTGCAAAAAAAGTTGTTGGGGTAAACGTTAAAGAATAGGTGTCTGTCGTTGAATTGTAATTCAGTTTATTCAGTTCATTAGAGTTGGTCCAGCTGCCGTTAGTAGGACAATCCTGACTGTTCTGATAGTTTGTATCCAGAGACCAAGACCAGATATATACGGCGTTGTTGGCAACTCCCCAGGCGGCTTCATCAATTTGACTTCCGGGAACCGATAAAGTAATTGCATTTGTCTCATTAAAAGGGTTTGGAGTGATGGTATAGCTTATCTGGCCAAAGACCAGTGTGATCATAAGCAGTAAAATACCAGAATAAAATTTCTTCATAACGTTTCTTTAGTTACCACGAAAGTAATTTCTTTTTTTGAAAACTAATTATGTATTATAAAAAAAATGATAAATTTTAACATATTGCTATTTAGATATTTCGGCAAAATGATTTTATAATCAAACAGAATTATCAAAGAATTTAGATCTTTATATGATCATAAATATTTATCCTCATTTAATGAAGATTATTTTTATTTTATTTTTCAGGAAAATATATTCGTGAGATTTAATTTTAAAGCAACTGTGAAGCCTGAACTTCTTAAAATTACTTAATTAGAACAAGTTCAACAATAAACTGTTATTTATAAAGAAAGATCCGAAACAATCATCCCCAGCAGATTTCGAAAAGTTGAATAAAAGAAAAACCACCTACCGAAGTAAGTGGTTTTAATATATGTTGTTTTGCTTTGATATTGCTTTCCCGGAATTCATGTGGGAAAACAATGACAATCAATTAATGATGTCCGTGGCTGTCGTGGCTGTGGTCATGAATAAAAGGGCCATGACCTTTTGGCTCGTTGTAGATTACCTCTACTCCTTCCTGCTCATAAACCATTTTGCTTCTGATATCTTCAGGATCGAAAGGCTTCACTTTCCCGAAGTATTCTTTCAGACCTTCAGTTAACCATAAAGGAATTACAAATCCGAAGAACATAAAGATACACCAGAATCCCACAAGGAACATGATTATGAAAAATACAGTCCAAAGGAACTGGTAAAACGGCCAAAATGCTGATAAAATCGTTATCATTTTCTTAAAGATTTTAGGCAAAAATAGGACATTTTATTTTTTTACACAAAAGATAGCCGCCCTATTTTGTTATTTATTTTGATTTTAATTAAAAAGGCCAAAATGCGATAGACAAATAGATGATGAATATGGTCTTTATTTTTCTATTCTCTATCCGTCTTTTATATTTCTAATGTGCCAGATCTGCAAAAAAGTCATTTCCTTTATCATCAGTAATGATGAAGGCCGGGAAATCTTTCACTTCAATTTTTCTTACTGCTTCCATTCCTAATTCCGGGAAATCCACTACCTCAACGGAAAGAATATTGTCTTTTGCCAAAATAGCAGCAGGGCCTCCGATAGAGCCCAGATAAAAACCTCCGTACTTTCCGCAGGCATTGGTAACGTCTTTACTTCTGTTTCCTTTGGCCAGCATAATCATGCTTCCGCCATGGCTCTGGAATTCATCCACATACACATCCATTCTTCCTGCAGTGGTAGGGCCGAAACTTCCCGAAGCCATTCCTTCCGGAGTTTTTGCAGGACCTGCGTAATAAATAGGATGATTTTTAAAATAATCAGGCATAGGTTTTCCGCTGTCGATAATTTCTTTGATTTTAGCGTGGGCGATATCTCTTGCAACGATTAAAGTTCCGTTTAATTTTAATCTTGTTTTAATCGGATATTTTGAAAGCTCTGCCAGAATTTCCGGCATCGGCCTGTTCAGATTAATTTCAACAGCTTCCTCAAGATGCGGCGGCGTATCCGGTAAGAATCTTTTCGGATTTTCTTCCAGCTGTTCCAGGAAAATACCTTCTTTTGTAATTCTACCTTTAATATTTCTGTCTGCTGAACAGGAAACTCCCATCCCGACAGGACATGAAGCGGCGTGACGAGGAAGTCTGATCACTCTTACATCATGTGTTAAATATTTTCCTCCAAACTGTGCTCCGATGGCACTTTCCTGGCATATTTTCTGAACTTTTGCTTCCCATTCCAGATCTCTGAACGCCTGCCCTGCTTCGTTACCTTCAGTAGGCAGATGATCATAATATTTTGCAGAAGCTTTTTTCACGGCAGCAAGATTCGCTTCAGCAGAAGTTCCCCCGATTACCAACGCCAGGTGATAAGGCGGACATGCAGCCGTTCCCAGATCAGAAATTTTTTCTTTGATAAATTCTTCCAGGGATTTTTCGTTCAGTAAAGACTTTGTTTTTTGGTAAAGGAACGTTTTATTGGCAGAACCTCCTCCTTTTGTTAAGAATAAAAATTCGTAATAATCTCCTTTTTTAGCATAAATATCGATCTGCGCCGGAAGATTGGATCCCGAATTTTTCTCATCAAACATGGTTAAAGGTACTACCTGAGAATATCTTAAGTTTCGTTTCTGATAGGTATTGTAAATTCCTTTGCTTAAATATTCTCCGTCATCAACACCCGTGTATACATTTTCTCCTTTTTTACCCATTACAATTGCTGTTCCTGTATCCTGGCATGAAGGTAAGGCGCCTTCCGCTGCCACTGCTGCATTTTGCAATAGATTATAGGCTACAAATCTGTCATTATCAGTTGCTTCAGGATCATCAATAATTCTTCTCAGACTTTCCAAATGGGAAGAACGGAGCATGAAAGAAACGTCTGCCATTGCTTCTTCTGCAAGGAGCTCCAATCCTTTCGGATCTATGGTTAAAATTTCCCTGTCTCCTAATTTTTCAACTTTTACGTAATCTGAAGTAAGTTTTTTGTACACCGTATCATCTTTTTGGATCGGGTACGGATCCTGATATCTAAATTCCATTCTTCTTTTTCTTTTGGTGCAAAAATAAAACATCGCGAAAAAACATGAGTAAAATCAGAGACCTGGATTAATATTTATAATGATTATAAATTGTGAGGTCTTTCAACATTGTTTAACTTTATAAAAAGTTTTAACTGTATGTGGAAATTCATTTAAAATTAACCCTGAATGAAAAATATTCTAATCCTCTTTTTTTCTTTTATTACCTGCAATTACTGTTTCTCACAGATTGAATCGGAAGATATACAGATCTCTGGAATTTGGTCAGGAACAGTAGAAGATCATCCCATGAATTTTGAAATTTCCAAAAACGAAGCTGATTCACTTGTTTTCTCATTCATTAATTTCCAGAACGAAAAATTTATTATTCAGAAGTCTGATATCATAAAAAATGAAAAAAATCAATTTGTGATTTATATAAAAGAGGCAAAATTTTCTTCTTCCAATTACGATAAATGTATTTTCTCAAAAGGAATTCTTACGATTTCAGATGTATCACAGAACAATATGAAATTAAATTTGAATTCAGTCGGTCCAAATTGCTTTTTAAGCTACGATGTAATAATGAATATGCCAGATATAAAAACCGTAACATTAACAAAAGAAAAACCAAACAATTGATATGAATTACAGAATAGAAAAAGATACTATGGGCGAAGTGCAGGTTCCTGCAGATAAACTCTGGGGCGCACAAACCGAAAGATCCAGAAACAATTTCAAAATTGGTCCGGAAGGCTCTATGCCCCACGAAATTATCGAAGCATTTGCCTATCTGAAAAAAGCGGCAGCTTATACCAATGCTGATCTGGGCGTTCTGTCTGCTGAAAAAAGAGATATGATCGCAAAAGTATGTGACGAAATTTTAGGGGGAAAACTGAATGACCAGTTTCCGCTTGTGATCTGGCAGACAGGTTCCGGTACACAGTCTAATATGAATGTGAATGAGGTAATCTCGAACAAGGCTCATGTAAACAATGGCGGAACTTTAGGCGAAAAATCGGAAATCCACCCTAATGATGACGTCAACAAATCCCAGTCTTCCAATGATACCTATCCTACTGCCATGCATATTGCAGCCTATCGTAAAGTTGTGGAAGTAACGATTCCTGCTGTTGAAAAATTAAGAAATACTTTAGCTGAAAAATCAGATGCGTTTAAAGATATTGTAAAAATCGGGAGAACGCATTTAATGGATGCAACACCATTAACTTTGGGACAGGAATTTTCCGGCTATGTTGCCCAGCTGAATTATGGTTTAAAAGCTTTAAAGAATACCCTTCCGCATCTTTCTGAGCTTGCGTTGGGAGGAACGGCAGTAGGAACCGGGCTGAATACTCCGAAAGGCTACGATGTAAAAGTGGCTGAATATATTGCAAAATTCACCAATCATCCATTTGTAACTGCAGAAAATAAGTTTGAAGCTTTAGCAGCTCACGATGCAATTGTGGAGTCTCATGGCGCTTTAAAACAACTGGCAGTTTCACTATTCAAAATTGCTCAGGATATCAGATTATTGGCTTCTGGGCCGCGTTCCGGGATCGGGGAAATTCATATTCCTGAAAACGAACCCGGATCATCCATCATGCCGGGAAAAGTAAATCCTACGCAAAACGAGGCGATGACGATGGTTTGCGCGCAGGTTTTAGGTAACGACACCACCATTTCTTTTGCGGGAACGCAGGGAAATTATGAGCTGAATGTTTTCAAACCGGTAATGGCTTTCAACTTTTTACAGTCGGCTCAGCTAATTGCTGATGCATGTATTTCCTTTAACGATCATTGTGCGGTGGGAATAGAGCCGAATCATGAAAGAATTAAAGAACTGGTAGACAAGTCGTTGATGCTTGTTACTGCTTTGAACACACATATCGGTTATGAAAACGCAGCAAAAATCGCAAAAACAGCCCATAAAAACGGAACCACCCTTAAAGAAGAAGCTGTGAAGCTCGGACTTTTAACGGCCGAACAGTTTGACGAATGGGTGAAACCTGAGAATATGGTAGGGAGCTTAAAATAGAAATAAATTTAAACGTTAATATTGTAAAAAAACGCCGGAAAATTTTCGGCGTTTTTTATATATATATGTGCATCACCACCAAAGTGCTACTCCGAAAGTTAAAGCTTTATCGTTTTCAAAGGTTCCGCTTTTAAAGAAATTTCCGAAATCTTTTTTAACAAAGATGCTGAAATCATCATAAGAAACTGTAAACTGCCCTCCGTAAATAAAAGGACTTACCCGATAGTCGCTTCTGTCTCTGTCGCTTATCCCGTCACCTTTGATAATATTATTGGTAGACATTTTCACTCCTCCGTAGATATTGGCGCCTACTTTAAATCCATGTGAATAATCTCTGTACTGCACATCCAGACCTGCATTTTTCAGCTTTGAAAAATTGTACTGCAATCCCAGCGGAACGACAATATAACCTGTTCTGAGCTTACTTTTACTCAATCCTTTCTCATAATTTGCCAGGTACACATTGGAATTGGCATCTTTTGCCACAAACATATTGTTATCAATACTCAATGTTCTCCAGGAAAACCCGATTCCGGAAATTAATCCCCACGGACTTGTTCTTCCGAATTGGTAATTGAATTTAAACCCAAATTCAAAATTTCCGGCATAGCGCAGATTGTTATCCAAAATATTATCTGCCTTATCATTTGTAAGATTCATAATAGAATAAGAGATATACGGAGAAAGCTCTTTTGTTGGTCTGAATTTTTTCAACAACTTTTCCTTTAACTCCTCATTAGAAGTCACATCAGAATTAAGGAGAGAATACCGTACCTGTTTTTGAATAACGGCATCCATATCAAAGCCTAATTCTTCAATTCTCTGATCTATCTTCTCAGAATACTTACTGGCAATCAATGATTTTTGTTCATTGAATTCTGCTTTAGGAAGATTTTTAGACTGAAGTTCAGTTAACTCGACTTCCATCAGTTTTTTTTCCTCCTTAATGATCGTGTCAATCTTTTTTGCATACTCGTCCACCTTCTCTTTTACAATTGGACTTACTTCGGTGTCTTCTTTTGGCTGAAGATTGAATACCGGCTTTTTTTGAGCGAATATTGCTGTAGACAATAGGCATAGCCCACCCATCATGATAAATTTCCTGATCATATTATAATAGTTTTTATTGTTTAAAATTGATTTTATTTTTCGTTCAGATCAATGCTTGCCACATTGCTTTTTCCTTTTGTTTTTTCAATAACATCTTTGTGTTCGACTGAAAAGAGCAGCGTTGAAGGATCAACATACCGTTTCTTTTTCACATGTATTTTAGCCGAATCTGATTGTGCAATCATTTTAGCCGATTCAACAGGTGTGATTTCTGCTATAACATGCAGCGAATTTTGTTGTATTGAAGGCACTTCATCATATATAACAGCCGGTGATTCCTTCAGATCTTTTTGATTATCTGCTGAAATCTTTTCTGCTGCAATTTTTTGTTCAGTATTTTTAACGATTAGTTTCGTTGATTTCTTCTGAAGCTTATTCTGTGCAGGAAACTGAACTTCAGTCTTACCGACCTTAGCAATATTTTCATACCTCTCAGTGACATGATTATCCTGATTAAAAAAGAGTACTATTCCTAAACTGAATGTTAAAACCACACAAGCTGCCACTAAAAACCAATTGATTTTAGTTTTTGCAGATTCAACAGGTTTATGAGCCTGAATTTCAGACCATAAATCTCTGGTAGGCGTAATTTCCCTTTCGCTGATCTGTTTTTTAACCTGATATTCTATACTATTTTTAGACGTTTTCATTTTTCAAGGCTTTTTGTTGTTGAAAGTAAATTTTTCTCATTTTCTCCTTCGCTCTGAACAGCTGCGTTTTGCTTACAGCAGTTGAAATCTGGAGCAGATCGGCAATTTCCTGATGGGAATAGTCTTCAAAAACATACAGGTTAAAAACCATCCTGTAAGCATCAGGAAGCTGATCAAGAAGTTCCTGCGCATTAAAATCAAAAGTAACTTCCTCATCGTACATTTCTTCCAGATAAGATTCACTGATATCGTCAAGATAAAAAACCGTTTTGTGGCTTTTAATAAAATTTAGACATTCGTTCACGACGATTCTTCTTGCCCAGCCATCAAAACTTCCTTCATCACGAAAGCTTTCAATGTTTTTAAAAATTTTGCAGAATGCTTTAATGACACAATCTTCGGCTTGATAGATATCATTTATATAGCTGCGGCTTATACTCAGGTATTTTTTTACATTCTGATCATAGAAGATTTTCTGCGCAGCGGCATCATGCTTTTTAAGCCTGCCAAGCAAATCATCTTTTTTATTTCTGAGCAAAATCTTCATAATTATCTGTTTCTGTTAGTAAGACAATAAAAAACCAAAAAGGTTACAACCTAAAGAATTTTTTTCAATAATATATATTTTTCGACAGACAAGAATTTTTAATTATACTGTCGTTGTATGATAATTTTTCATAATTTAGTGAAATAAATACAAGCTATAAGAACTGCATCAAATATAATACTTATAGTAATTCTCATTGGTCTTAATTAATTTGCTGATAATTAAAACAGACCCGGGCGGAAAAATTTCCGCCCGGGTTTTTATTGTACAAGAAAATGCGAAAACTAGCTAAGCATTCTCTGCGCTTTTTTTACTCCCTCCACAAGAAGATCGATTTCATGAAATTCGTTGTACACGGCAAAACTGGCTCTTACCGTACCTGCAATATTGAAAAAATCCATGATAGGCTGGGTACAGTGGTGTCCCGTTCTTACGGCAATTCCTAATTTATCCAGGATCATTCCTACATCTGAAGCGATTCCAACGCCTTCAAGATTAAAAGAAACTACACCTGTTCTATTGGCTTTTTCACCATAGATCTTTATACCTTCCAATTCCAGCAACCTTCTTTGAGCATATTCCAACAAGGCATTTTCATGCTTCTGAATATTTTCCTGTCCCACCTTCAGAATAAAGTCCACCGCTGCTCCCAATGCAATATTTCCACCAACATTCGGCGTCCCTGCTTCATATTTGAAAGGCAGTGGTGCATAGGTGGTCCCATCGAATGAACATGTGGCAATCATCTCTCCTCCACCATGGAAAGGCGGAAGTTCCTCAAGAATATTTTGTTTTCCATACAGGATTCCGGTACCCATCGGGGCATACATTTTATGACCGGAAAAAACATAGAAATCACAGTCCATTTTCTGAACATCGATGGTAAAGTGCGGCGCAGACTGAGCACCATCAATTACAATATAAGCATCGGTATTTTTTCTTGTTTTTGCAATGATTTCTTCAATAGGATTTACAATTCCCAAAGCATTGGAAACATGATTTGCGGAAACTACTTTTGTTTTATCACTTAAGAATGTCTCAAATACATCAAGCTGGAGAATACCTTGTTCGTCTATAGGAATAACCTTCAGTTTTGCACCTGTTCTTTCACAAAGCAACTGCCATGGAACAATATTGGAGTGATGTTCCAGATACGAGATAATGATCTCATCATCCTTTCTAAGCTTTTGTGTTAAAATATAGGAGATTAAATTGAGGCCTTCTGTTGTTCCCTTGGTAAAAATTACTTCAAAATCATGTTTTGCATTAATAAAATTCTGAATTTTTCTCCTGGAAAGTTCCATTTCTTCGGTAGCCAGCTGACTCAGCGTATGAATTCCTCTGTGTACATTGGCATTGATCTCGGTATAATATTGATTCCATTTTTTTAAAACGGAATCCGGCTTTTGTGATGTCGCTGCATTATCAAGATAAACCAATGGCTTACCGTTCACCTTCTGATCTAATATAGAAAACTGACTTCTGATTTCCTGAATGTCAAACATTTATTAAAAATTTAAATTAAACCGTTCTTATTTAGAACACTTCAAATTTACGGCTTTTTTTCGGATTCTTGATGAGAGTTGCCCATTCTTGGTTCATAGAAAGATTAGATAGATTTGATGCTATCCTTAAATCTAAAATTTTAACGCTAACGGCCGCAGGGAATGGAATATTTTATTGTGGACATTTTTGTTTCGCAAGAGCGTTTCACTCAGCGAATGATAGCACTGTTGTTTTAATGCTAAGAACTTAAATTCTGAACACAATGATCACTAAGCTTTTTTATTACTTAATGCTTTAGGTTCACAAGGCCGTTTCACTTATAAAAGATCGCAAAGTTTTTTTTAGCTGATAATTTTTTAATACAAAAAAACCTGCCAATAAATTGACAGGTTCTATATTGTTCAGATAAGAAATTCTTATTCTGCTGCAGTAGTTTCTTCTGCTGCCGGAGCTGCTCCTTCTTCAGTTGCAACTTCTTCTTCATCTTCATCATCCATTGCTGCAGCACCACCTTTCATTGCATTTCTAGACATCTTAACAGCTACAACAACTGCATTGTCAGGGTGCATGAAAGAGAATCCTTCAGTTTTGATTCCAGCAATATAAAGTTTGTTACCGATTCTTAGCGGAGTAACATCAACAACGATCTCGTCTGGCAAGTTAGCAGGGATTGCTTTCACTTTCAGTTTTCTGAAAGACTGACGAAGAACACCACCAGCTACAACACCTTTAGAACGACCAGTGATTCTTACAGGAACTTCCATGATAACCGGCTTATCGTCAGCTAACTGATAGAAATCTGCGTGAAGAATTTTGTCAGTAATCGGGTGAAACTGAATATCCTGAAGAACAGCCGGAATTGTTTGACCATCAACCTCAATAGATACCGTGTGTGCTTCAGGAGTATATACCAAACCTTTGAACGCTTTCTCTTCTGCAGAGAAGTTCAATGGCTCACCACCTCCGTAAACAACACAAGGAACTAATTCAGCATCACGTAAAGCTTTTGTAGACTTTTTGCCCACGCTTTCTCTTTTTGTACCTTGAATTGTAATAGATTTCATTTATAAAAATTTAAAAAATTGTTTCAAATTAAATTTGCAAACCTCTAACTGTCAATTAAATAACAAACTTACTGCTAATTGATTGATGCTCATGAACCATCTTCATAACGTCTGCAAATAATGGGGCGCAAGATAGCACTTTTATTTTAGATGACAAATTATTTTTCACAGGAATCGAGTCAGTTACAATAACTTCCAATAGTTTGGAATTCTCAATATTCTCATAGGCCTTTCCTGAAAGCACACCGTGAGTTGCCATGGCTCTTACGGTTTTCGCTCCTTTTTCCATCAGGATATCTGCAGCTTTGCAAAGTGTCCCTGCCGTATCAATCATATCATCGATAAGGATCACATTTTTACCTACCACATCCCCGATAAGAAACATCTCTTCTACAACATTTGCTTTTTTTCTTTCCTTATAGGCAATAACTACATCTGCACCAAGGTGCCCTGCATAATTTTTCGCTCTTTTAGCACCTCCCATATCCGGAGAAGCAATTGTAAGATTTTCAAGATTAAGGTCTCTGATATAATCTACGAAAATTGTAGATGCATATAAATGATCCACCGGAATTTCAAAGAATCCCTGGATCTGATCTGCGTGAAGATCCATAGTCATTACTCTGGTTGCTCCTGCAGCCGTTAAAAGGTTGGCTACAAGTTTTGCACCGATTGGCGCTCTTGGTTTGTCTTTTCTGTCTTGTCTGGCAAGCCCGAAATAAGGAAGCACTACCGTAATGCTTTTTGCAGAGGCTCTTTTTGCCGCGTCAATCATAAGAAGAAGCTCTAAAAGATTATCTGCGGGAGGGAATGTGGATCCGATCAGGAAAACTCTTCCTCCTCTTACAGACTCGTCCAAAACCGGTTCAAATTCTCCGTCACTGAACTCCTGAAAGTTTATTTTTCCTAATTCTTTCCCATAATACTGGGCAATTTTCTCTGCCAAGTCCTTACTCGTCCTTGTACAAAATAGATAACTTAACTGATGGGCCATTTTTACTTTTTAAAAGATTTTGCAAATTTAAAAAAAAACCACAAGAATCTATCCTGTGGTTTCTAAGTTTTTATTTAATTGAGAATTACGGAAAGGTAACCCCTGAATATTTATTGGCATCAACCTGCGGCAGATTGGATCTGTATTTCATGTTGATCGATTTGATAAATTCATTAGCTACAATAGCATATCCCCTTCCGGTAAGATGTACCCCATCAAGAGAGAAGGTACCTCCGCTAACGAATGTTGCGGTGTATTTCACCCCATTATAAGTGATACCTGATTTTGAATTCAGTTCTACCATCTTTTTATTCATATCAACAAAAGCTAAACCATAGGAATCTGCCATTGATCTGATGGATGTATTATAAGCAGTTACCGCTGTAGAAATATTGTTTACTTCATCAGCTGTTAACGAATACTGGTCACCAATTGGGAAACTTGCACCATAGATGAATAAAGAACTCGGAGTAGCTGGCTGATTGGTCGTTGCATCTAAACCTAATAAGCTGCTGGATGTGAGAAGCATTAATTCTCCGGGCTTTGCCTGACGTGCTCTTCCGAAAGCATTACCTATAAATGCAGCCTGAGTAGGAGTATAGCCATTTGCCGCTAAAGCAGCCGTAAGCTGAGCCGAAAGATCAGCTAATTTATTATCGATAATAAGCACAGGATTATTTCCCGCTACGACAGGGTTAATTCTGCTTCCTTGCCCATATGCAGTAAGAACAGCCTTTAAAGGTCCATAAAGCTGCGTATTTAAAGCCTGGGCTTTTGCTGCATCTAAAGGAATTGCATTATAAGGAACTCTCGTAAAAAAAGGAATATTGGTAACGTCAGGAATATTGGCGATTACTCCTTTCGTAACACCTGCTCCTTTAAGACCGTCCAAAACCGCTTTAATAGAAGCGGCAACGATATTAGGGTTCGAGATGTCGTTTGATTTGTACATTGCAGGACTTACTGTTTCTGGCTGAACCGTTGCTGCTGTGTATGTAGTGACTCCTCCTACTGTCTGAGAGTTTGTTCCTCCATTTGTTGCGTATGAAAGGACATCATTGTTTCCTATCCATAGTGAGAAAAAAGTAGGAGTCTGGGATATTGCATCAACTAAAACTGAAGTTGTGGCAGATGAAGCAAATCTCACGAAGTAAGGATTTGCCGTTCCGGTCGCAAGACCTGCAAGACTTCCATATCCAGGTGCTACGAGATGGAAAGATTTTGCTCCCGGCACACCCATATTCTGATAAGGTCTTCCCGAAGCAATATTATCCAAAGCGCCTCCGGGAGTACCGGCAACGGGAGTTAATGACCCGTTAACAACTTTAAGAGTAAGTTTTCCAGGGAAACCCGGCAGGTTGTTGAAGCCCCCTGTATTATTAGGCATCAGCGGCTGCTTAAAATCACCGCCTCCGGCAAGCTTCATTTGCTGTGCAATAATAGAAGGGTATGACTCATTTTGTCCTTCCGAATAGAGAGCACCATCCCTGTACCCTGAAGTTAAGGAATTTCCTAATGCTACATATCTGGAAAAATTGGCTTCACCACTGGTTACCACAACATCTTTTACATCTGTATCAAAATCATCCTCGCAGCTCGTTGTAAATAAAAGTGCGGAAATCGCTAATGTAGAAATTATAATTTTTTTCATAGTCTTCAATTAAAAAGGATTGTAAGATAAACCTAAACCGAAATAGTAAGCCGTTGCTTTAGCCTGTCCGTAGAAACCAAGGGTTTTATTATTTACATTTCGTGACTGAGGCATCGCGTAACCTCCTGCAATATCAACCCCGAACTGTTTCAGCTTAAATCCTACACCACCGGTCACAACATACGTGTTGAAAGATGGGGTCTCCGGAATAAAATGATCATCAGAATAAGGCGACTCGTCATAATATGCACCCAGACGTCCATAAATCATATCGCTGAATGCATATTGAGTTCCCAATCGGAATGTTTTAGCATTTTTAAAGTTTTTAGGAGCAACCACAACCGTTGGATCTGCATTTCCTGTAGCCAGAGGAGCGCTTGCTAAATCAAGGGTAAGCTGGCTATATCTGGACCATCCGTGATAATTGAAATCTGCAGAGATCAACCATTTCGGAGTCACTTTGTATGTTAAACCTATTGTATATTCCTCAACCAAAGGGAGTGTTGCTGTAAATCCGTCTGTTCCGGAAGAATTTAATCCCAATAAAGGATAAATTGATGTGGACGGGAATTTAAAGGTCGCCGTGCCGTCTTTCGCTTTCATATCGACAGGAGAACGATAAGCAACACTTACATCCACTTTAGGATCCGGCCTGAAATAAAACCCGAAACTATATCCATGGCCACTCGCATCGCTATCAAGATTAAGCTGTCCGCCAAACTGCGTAACCGCCCGATCCCAGTTTACCGTACCTTTTGCATAGATATAACTCGCTCCGAAAGCAAACCAGTCGTTGAATTTATAAGAAACCATAGGCTGGAAGTAATAGCTTTTCAGTTCAAGTTTCTGAACCATCTCTTTGCCTTCCCAATCATTTGGCCATTCTATAGTACTTCCAAAAGGAGTAGTAAAGCTGAAACCTACAGTCAGTTTTTCAATAGGCCTGTATGTTACAGCAGCATAAATAGGTGTTCCTAACGGGTTATCCGTTTCTGTACTTTGTAAGGTATTCAGATTTTGGAAAGTAACCTTATTGCTTGCGCCAAATCCACCGGCTACAATACTTAATTTCGAGGGAATGAATGACATACCTGCAGGATTGAAGAATGCCACACTCGCATCTTCAGCATGAGCACTGGTGTGTGCCATTGCCAATTGCTTTACCCCTTGCAGAGAAACCCTGAAGCCACCCGCGTAAGATAAAACCCCTGCCAATAATGCAGTTGATACTAATATTTTTTTCATAGACTATTATTATATAACCCAAATATAAAATTATTTTACTTACGGCTGTTAATAAATCATAAAATTTTAAACAATAAAACCAAATAAAACTATGTTTAAAATAATACTTTACTGTGATTTTATTCTAAATTTAAGATTATAAGAAACTTAAACTAAACTAAATCACTACTTTTAGAGCTTTGTTTAAAACTAAACACCTATGTTTCTGAATATTTCATTATTTTAGACCTCATAAAGATAAAAATCATAAATTTGCAAATTAAACATATTATATATGAGTTGTGGATGTAAAACATCCGGCGATTCTGCACATTCTTGCGGACCCAAGAAGACCGCGAATGGCTGTGAAAATGTAGATACCTGTGGTAATAGTTATAAATTAAGTGTTTTTGACTGGCTTTCTAACATCAATAATCCCGCACCGAACAGATGTGATTTTGTTGAAGTTAGATTTAAAAATGACAGAAAATCGTTTTATAAAAATGTAAATAATATTCCCTTACACATAGGTAGTGTAGTAACAGTAGAATCAAGTCCCGGACATGATGTAGGTGTGATAAGTCTCACCGGCGAACTGGTAAAGATTCAGATGAAAAAGAAGAAATTTTCTGAAGAATCTGTACAGAAAATATACAGGCTGGCCAACCAGAAAGATCTGGAAGTATGGCAGGAAGCACGAAAAAAAGAAGAAAACGTAAAAATAGAAGCGCGAAAAATCGCCCACAGGCTTGGTCTTGAAATGAAGATCACCGATGTGGAATATCAGGGTGACGCTTCAAAGGTTACATTCTATTACACTGCAGATAATCGCGTAGATTTCAGGCAGTTAATTAAAGATTATGCAGGAGCATTCCGTACAAAGATCGATATGAAGCAGATCGGCTTCAGACAGGAAGCTGCAAAAGTGGGAGGAATAGGATCTTGCGGAAGAGAACTTTGCTGCTCGACATGGCTTACGGACTTCAGATCTGTTAACACTAACGTTGCCCGATATCAGCAGCTGAGCATCAACCCTCAAAAGCTTGCAGGACAGTGTGGCAAACTTAAATGCTGCCTGAATTACGAGCTGGACAGCTATCTTGACGCATTGAGCAATTTCCCTTCTTCTTCAACAACACTTGATACAGAAAAAGGAAGAGCATTCTGCATAAAGATTGATGTTTTCAAAAAGAAAATGTGGTTTGCATACGTTGAGAATTCTATTGCCTGGTACGATTTTGATATTGATCTGGTTAAAAAACTTATTGCGAAAAACAAGCGTGGCGAAAAGACCCTTCCGCTGGAAGATCTGAAACAACCCGAAACACCTTTTGCAAGCATAGACCTGATTCAGGAAAATAATGTTGACCGTTTCGAAAAGAAAGGAAGAGGAAATAATAAAAACAGAAATCAGAACAGACCGAATAATAATCAGAACAACCAGAATCAGGGACAGAAAAAAAACAACAACAGACCTGAAAGACAGGAACGTCCTGAAAGATCCGACAGACCTCAGAAGCAGGAAAGGCCACAAAATCAGAATCCGAACAATCAGCAGAAACAACAAAAAAACAACCCACAGCAAAAGCCCCAGTTGGAAAAAGTAGAAGCTGCAGCAGATTCTCAGGTTGACAAAAAACCAAACCCGAACAAGAAAAAATTTAAAAAGAAGTTTCCTCCAAAAAAAGACAATAATGCGTAAAATCTTAGGATTATTCTCGCTTATCCTTCTCTTCAGCTGTAATTCTTCTTCAAAAGAAGAAGTGATTATGAATTCTGTTGATAACAAGTGGAATAAGAAAAGCGAACAGAAATTTAATCTTGAAGTTTCGGATCCGCAAAATCCTAAAAATATTATATTTGTTGTAAGAAACAATAATGAATATCCTTACAGTAATATCAGGTTTATTGTAAACTTCACCGATATGCAGACCAAAAAAAAGCAGACCGATACGCTGAATTATGTTTTGGCAAAACCTAACGGAGAATGGCTGGGAACCGGCTTCGGTGATACAAAGGAGACTTTATTTCAGTATAAACTGAATTACAGATTTCCGGCTAAGGGAAAATATGAAATAGGGCTTACACAAGCCATGCGAAATGACATCCTTCCGGGAATCGAAGATATTGGAGTAAAAATAGAAACGGCTAAACCGTAATCATCAATGGAAGTAAACAAACAAATTACAGGAAATAAAGGAAAAACATTTCCTCTTCCTCCTAAGAAGAAAAATACCGGCTGGAAAAAGTGGGTGAAATTTATCTGGGTCGGACTTATTGCTGTAGTATTAGGAATATCAGGGCTTTTCTTCGCTGTTTCCCAAGGTTTTCTCGGGGAAATGCCGGATGTAAAAGAACTTGAAAATCCTGATATTTATGTAGCCTCCGAAATCTATTCTTCGGATGGTGTTCTATTGGGAAAATTTGAAAAAGAAAAAACCCAGCCTATCATTTATAAAGATCTTCCTCCTTACCTGGTATATGCTCTGCAGGCAAAAGAGGATGAACGTTTTAAAGAACATTCGGGGATCGATTTACAATCTGTCGCCAGAGCCGTTGCTTACGGTGGTGGTCGCGGTGGTGGTTCTACAATTACACAACAGCTTGCTAAACTGCTTTTTACTAATGGTGCTTCTCAGAATAAAATTGAAAGAGCATTTCAGAAATTGAAAGAATGGGTAGTTGCCGTAAGTCTTGAAAAACGATATACAAAAGAAGAAATCGTTACTTTATATTTCAATAAGTTTGATTTCTTATATAATGCTAACGGTATTGAAATGGCATCCAAAATCTATTTCAATAAAAAAACATCAGAACTTACTTTACCGGAAGCCGCCATGTTTGTAGCAATGCTGGAAAATCCTGTAAAAAATAACCCGATGAGAAATCCTGAAAGAGCGAAAGCAAGAAGGGATGTCGTACTGGAACAGATGCTGAAGACGGGATATATAGATCAGGACACTTACAATAAAGCCATTGCAACTCCAATTGTTTTAGATTATCATCCGATCAAAAACATCAATGATGATTATTCCGCTTATTATAAGTTTTATTTAAAAAAGGAAATTGATGCTTATTTAAAGGATTACGAAAAAGAAAACGGCAAAAAGCTGAATCTTTATAAAGACGGATTAAAAATTTACGTCACCCTTGATTCCAAAATGCAGAAGTATGCGGAAGAAGCTATAAGAGAGCATTTAACAGATCTTCAGAAAAGATTTGATGCTGAACAGAGAGGCAGAAAAGACTGGCCGTTTTATTATCTTAACAGCAAGCAGATCAATGACCTGATGGTTCAGGCTATGAAAAGAACCGGACGTTACAAGCAGCTGAAAGCAGCCGGAGTTTCCGAAGATTCTATCATGATGGAATTCAAAAAGCCGATCAAAACATCACGTTTCACGTGGGCCGGAGAAGAAGAGGTAGAAATGTCCCCTTGGGATTCTATCAGATGGCACAAGAAAGTAGCTCAGGCCGGATTAATGTCTATGGTTCCCGGAACCGGGGAAATAAAAGCCTGGGTAGGAGGAATCGACTGGCAACACTTCCAGTACGACCATATTAAGCAAGGAAAAAGACAGGTGGGATCTACCTTTAAGCCTTTCGTATATGCTACCGCAATTATGAAACTCGGCATGACTCCATGTTCTACAGTTTCTAATGCAAGCTTTAATAAAGGAACTTATCACGTAGTAGGAAAAGGCGGAATGCTTACTTTGAAAGATGCTTTAGCACACTCTCAAAACCCCGTAGCATTACGTCTGGCCGAAATGACAACGACACAAAGTGTAATTCAGACGGCGAGAGATCTTGGTGTAACAGAAGAGATTTCAACAAGTCTTCCAATGGCATTAGGTTCATCCGACATTACCATCTACGAAATGGTGGGAGCCTATAGTACTTTTGCTAACTATGGTAATTACAATAAACCGGAGATGATTTGGAGAATTGAAGACGCCAACGGAAGAGTAATTAAAGAAGTAAATGTAGAGCCTAAAGAAGTAATGAATCCGCTATACGCTTATACCATGATTGAATTGATGAAAGGAGTAGCGCAATATGGTACGGCTTCAGGAGAACTAGGAAGAAAAGGAATTTCAAAAGATATAGAAATTGCAGGTAAAACCGGTACCACCCAAAACAACTCAGACGGATGGTTTATGGGGATTGTTCCCAAACTGGCAACCGGTGCATGGGTAGGCTGGGAAGACAGAGCAACACACTTCTATGGAACCGGTGAAGGGCAGGGAGCCAAAATGGCACTTCCGATCTGGGCGATTTTCATGAAGAAAGTATGGGCAGATAAAAGTCTCGGAGTTTCACCGAGTGATAAATTCGTAAAACCATCGGAATGGAAAGACGGCTGCTCAAATCTTAAAGGATTAGGATCCGGTTACGGAGATGATGGCGGGCTGCAGACACTTGATGAAATCAAAAATCCGAAGCCAGTAGAACCTTCAGGACCGAAAACATCTGGCAAAAAAGAAGAAAATGTGAATGACAATCTTAACAGCAGCGAAGATGTAGACTTCAATAATAAATAAATTCTCTTTTAGAAATATACAAGACCTTTCAATGATTTGGAAGGTCTTTTCTTTTTTAATTAATACCTTTGAGTTATGAATATTGAAAACATACAGCAACCCTTTATAAAAAAGTTTCCGGGAGATTTTTCCGGCAACACGATGCAGAGAAACACCCCAAAGGTTTTATTTTCAACAGTACATCCCGCAGGTTTTGACCGTCCTTCGCTTATTGCTTTTAATGAAAAGCTTTCCGAAGAAATCGGTTTAGGAAAATTCGAAGAAAAAGATTTGGATTTTTTAGTTGGAAATAAACTTCCTGAGGAAATGCAGACTTACTCTACGGCTTATGCCGGACATCAGTTTGGCAATTGGGCCGGACAGCTGGGTGATGGCAGAGCGATACTTGCCGGAGAGATCACCAACAATCTGGGGCAAAAAAATGAAATACAATGGAAAGGCGCCGGAGCAACACCGTACTCCAGACATGCAGACGGAAGAGCCGTTTTAAGGTCTTCAGTGCGTGAATATCTGATGAGTGAAGCCATGCATCATCTCGGTGTTCCCACAACAAGAGCATTAAGTCTTGCTCTTACAGGGGAAGAAGTGGTAAGAGATATTATGTATAACGGAAATCCGCAGAACGAAAAAGGTGCTGTAATCATAAGAACAGCAGAAAGTTTCTTACGTTTCGGGCATTTCGAACTGATGTCTGCCCAGCAGGAATATACAACATTGAAGGAGCTGGCTGATTTCACCATTGAAAATTATTTCACAGAAATACAATCGGAAGGCCATCAGAAATACAAAGATTTTTTTGAAAACATCTGCAGAAGAACTGCTGATCTCATGGTAGAATGGTACCGTGTAGGATTTGTTCACGGTGTTATGAATACGGATAACATGTCGGTTTTAGGTCTCACCATTGATTATGGGCCTTATTCCATGATGGATGAATATAACCTGAATTTTACGCCAAACACAACCGATCTGCCAGGAAGAAGATATGCTTTCGGAAGACAGGCACAAATTTCTCAATGGAATCTCTGGCAGCTGGCAAACGCTCTTCATCCTTTAATTGAAGATGAAAAATTCCTTGAAGATATCCTAAATGATTACGGAAGTTATTTTTGGGAATCCCACGATCGTATGCTCTGCAGGAAATTCGGGTTTGATCAATTATTGACAAATGATGAAAAGTTTTTCACTAATTGGCAAAGTCTCATGCAGGATCTTCAGTTAGATTATACCTTATTTTTTAATGAACTTGAAAAGTATGATGATCAAAAGGATTTAAGGCTACAGTTTGAAAATGTTTCTTATACTTTTTTAAATGATGAAAAAATATCCAGGCTGGAGAGCTTCATCACGGAATATAGATCCAGATTGGAAAAAAATATTATTTCAAGGGAAAAGTCTTTGGAAATTATGCATAAAACGAACCCTAAGTTTATCTTAAGAAATTACCTTCTGTATCAGTGTATTGAAGAAATCAATGAAGGAAAAACAGATATGCTACAAAAATTAACGCATGCCCTTGAAAATCCTTACCATACCATTTACCCTGAGTTTTCAGCAAAAAGGCCGTCGGGTTATGATGATGTTTCCGGATGCTCGATGCTTTCTTGCAGTTCATAGATAATAGAGCAGCAAAGTTTTAATAAAATATTTTATAATGATTGTATCTTTTTTATTAGTTTTACAATAAATAAAAATTTTATGAAAAAACATTTACTTTTAGCATCTTTATTTTTAGGGATTATAGCAAATGCACAGACATTACTCTCTGAAAACTTTGAAGGAACTACTTTTCCGCCAACAGGATGGACCAGATCTAACACTAATGCGTCAAGGCCTTGGGATTTTACAAACGTAAATTTTACCAGTGGTTCCGCATTGGAAACTACTTTTAAAATTTCCGGAACAAAATCAGCTTGTATCGACTGGATCGCATCTGCAAATACTGCAAATTTAACAAGTCCAACATTTAGCTTGGCTTCCGCTTCTAATCCTGTTTTAAAATTCAATGTAAAAGTTGGCTGGTCTTACATGATTAACCAAAATGCTGGAAATTTAGTTGCCCAGGTTTCAACCAATGGAACAACATGGACAAATATCTGGACAGAAGATACTGAACCGGGATTTATTAATGACGGTGATGGTGATCCAGACACTGATCTATACAATACAGTTTCAGTTCAAAAAAGCTTGACTCCTTATATTGGACAGGCTAATGTTCAAATCAGATTTCAATATACAGGGTCTGATGCGGACGCTGTTTCAATAGATGATGTACAAGTTTTAGGATCTGTTTTAGCGACAAATGAGGTTGCTGTAAAACCTAAAGCAAATATTTACCCTAATCCTACCAAAGGAGAGCTCAAAATTCAGACCGATAAAAAGATAAAATTGGTAACTGTTTTTGATGTTTTAGGAAAACAAATCATGAAATTGGATACAGAAAAGTTAGACCTTAGTGATTTATCAAAAGGGACATATTTTATTGCTATTGATTTTACAGATGGAACCTCTGTTGGCAAAAAAGTAATTAAAGAATAAATCATTTTTAAACGAATACTTAAACTCACCTTCCTGGTGAGTTTTTTATTTATTTTTGTATAAAAATAAGCTGGTGACAAAATTCAAAACAAAATTCATCCAATTTTTCAAATTGCTATTCCCTTCTTCAGGAATTGAACTGGTGGTTTTCCTTTTTTTTCTGGTCGTTTACGGGTATTTGGGATCTTTTATCGCCATACACTATAAAATAATTTTCGATTCCAGAATCCCATGGGATGCGTATTTCAGTTTTGATAACAAATCCATTGTAATGACTGGAGGAAGCTTCGAAAGACATCCTCTATCCTATTATTTTTTCAATTGGATCCGCGAACTGGCACTGCTTTTTTCAGATGGTAAAATGAATGGAGATTTCCGTTTTATACTCGCATGGTTCAGTAATATTGCCGTAAGTCTGAGTGTGCTTCAGGTTTTCAAATACCTGAAAAACATCATCAGACTTCCATTAATATTAAATTTACTGTTGATTTTATTTTTCGGAGCTTTTTCAACAACAATACTGCTTTCTTTCACTCCGGAAAACTTTACCTATACCCTATTTTTACTGACATTATTTAATCATTACTCTGCACTAAAACTCGAAAAAGAGAAAAAAATTCCGGCTTTGGCGCTGGCTTTTTCAGGAATTACCATTGGAGGTTTAACAGTTACTAATATTGCTAAAGTTTTTATTCCTGTTGCGTTTGAAAAAGGACTTTTCAAAAGCTGGAAAAAACTTGGAAATGCTGCTTTCAGAGGAACATTTACCATTGTTTGTTTTGTTTTATTGTACCTGAACCGAATTAATTTTAAGTATGAGAATATCTTCAGTAAAACCAACGAGCAGTATGAAAAATTCTCGAACGTAAATTCAACTCCAACCTGGGATATGATTCTTTCTTACTTTTTTGGGGGTAATATATTATTTTCGGATTTCATTATCCGGGATAAACATAATATGATGGGATATCATTATAAAGGCCTGGTAATGACCGTTTATTCATCATGGATACCTTACATTTTTATTGCTTCATTATTGATCCTTGTTTCATGGAGTTATTATAAAAATTTTAAAAACAAGCTGGTGCAGGTACTTGTGATTTCATTTTTGTTTGATATTGTGATTCACTGCATTATGAGATTCGGACTTCATACCACATACATTTACGGAGGACATTTTGTTTTTGTATATCCGCTATTGCTGGGATGGCTTTTTTACTCTTATAAAGAATCACCGAAAATGCTATCTTTTCTGACTGCCGTTTTTAGCATTTTACTTGTTTATCTTTTAACAAATAATTATTTAAGAATGACAGAATTTTTCTGGTTTCTAAACAAATATTATTAATAAATATTTATTTCCCAATTGTTAAAACTACCTGATAAAAAATAAAGCTGAGAATAATCTCAGCTTTTACAATATTTCAAAAATTAAATTTATTTTGCTTCTGCACAGAAAATTCTGTATTGTACGGCAATTGCCGATTTAAAATATTCTCTCACTTTAGACAGATCGGATGCAGCACTTTGTTTGGTAAAGTAACTTCCTGCAAGAATTTTATAATTCGGTCTGAGTGAGGCGTCTGTTTCAACTTTCAGATTGGGAAATCTTTTTCTGAAATACGCTTTCACTTCATTAGCTTCATCATTGCTTTTTACGGTGGTTATCTGGATCTTATATCCTAAGATCCTCGGATTTCTTCTGCATATCTCCGCATTGGTAAGTTCCCGGTTAGGAACATAGATTTTTGTCGGCCTTGAAGAGCTGGAATCATCATCAACATCATTCGAAACTACTGTGCTCGTAGTTCTTGCACATTTGTCTTCAATGCCTTCCAGCGCAGCATTTACCTTAGAATCCATTGTCATCACCAATTCCGTCCCGGCTAAGGTATCTTTTTTTACAATTTGTTGTGCTTCAATAGTATAAAATCCTCCAAACAATACTATCGAAAATATTTTGATAAAATTTTTCATTTAAACTTGTTTCCGCAAATTTAGGTAAATTAAAAAATTATACCAAATGGAGTTATTTAGAATCAATACAAATTAAACGTAAATGATATTTTCCCCTTTCTATATACCGTTAAATTCCTGTTAAATATATTATTTTTGCCGAATTGATTGAATGTTCAATATTTACTAACATAAGATAATTTAAATGATTAGTTGGAGAAAGCATTATAGACAAACGTTGATCGCAATAGGCTTATTGTTATCAACCAGTGCTTCAATTTACGGGCAAGACGGCGATCCTAAGAATGGTGAGAAGCTTTTCAAAGCGAATTGTACTGCATGTCACGCACTAGACAAACAAGTTGTAGGGCCGCCTTTGAAGGGGGTTGTAGAACGAGTAAAGACAGAGGGTGGTGTAGACAAAGACTGGCTTCACAAGTGGATCAAGAACAACAAGGAGCTTAGAGCTTCTGGAGACAAGTACGCCAATGAAATTTTTGAAAAGTACAACAAGACTGAGATGCAGGTCTTTCCTAATCTTACCGATAAGGATATTGACGATATCTTAGCGTACACAACTAATCCTCCGGCTCCGGAAGAGAAAAAAACAGATGCAGCTCCTGCTGCAGATACAGCTCAAGCCGCACCGGCAAACAGCTCTACTACTACAAACGTAGTGATCATTTCACTTTTAGCAATCGCAGGTCTATTAGTTTGGATCCTATTGAAACTAAGACAATTAGTAAAACTGGGACAATCTGAAGATTTAGCGGGGCTTAATGAAACAAGAGTAAAATCTTTCCGTGAAATTTACGAGAAATACCACTATATTGGTAAAGGACTTATTGCGATACTGGCTTTACTGGCAGCATACGGCGTATGGAACTGGATCATGTGGATCGGTGTTTACAAAGGGTACAAGCCCGAACAGCCAATCTATTTCTCGCACAAAATCCACGCAGGAGAGCAGAAAATCGACTGTCAGCTATGTCACTCCAGTGCCAAATATGGTAAAGTATCTGAAATTCCTTCTATGAACGTTTGTATGAACTGTCACAGAACAATTTCCGAGTACAATGCGGAGCACTACATGGAACCAGGAAAAGATAAGGCATTCTACGACGGAGAAATCCAGAAAATCTATGCCGCTACAGGATGGGATCCGGCAAAACAACAGTACACAGGCAAATCTCAGCCGGTTGAATGGACAAGAATCCACAACATGCCGGATTTCGTTTACTTCAACCATGCTCAGCACGTTGTAGCAGGTGAGCAGGCAATCATCAATTCTTTCAACAAAAAGAATCCAAACAACAAAATTGATGTTGTATGTAAAGCGTGCCACGGTAAAATTGACACAATGAATGTTGTTCAGATGGCCAATGACTTCACAATGGGATGGTGTATTGAGTGCCACAGAACTACTGAGGTTGATATGAACAACGGTTATAATAAAGAATACTTCAAGAATCTACATGACAAGTTGAAAAAACAATACCCTAAAGATGGTGGTAAGATTACTGTAGATGCAATTGGAGGTCTTGAGTGTGGTAAATGTCATTATTAATAACTAAAAATTAGAAGTATAAATGGCTTCAAACAAAATACAATTTAGAAGTATTCACGAACTTAAAGATCCGGCTCTAAACAACAAGCTGGCTCAAAAAGAGTTCCAGGAAGAAATTCCGGTAGAAGATTTCCTTGGAGATGCTGAAAAGAACGGATCCAGTACTTCAAGAAGAGATTTCTTAAAACTATTAGGATTCTCTACTGCAGCGGTTACATTAGCTGCATGTGAAGCTCCGGTAATCAAAACAATTCCTTATGTGGTAAAGCCACATGAAATCATCCCGGGGATTCCCAACTATTACGCTTCAACATATTTCGATGGTTTTGACTTTGCGAGTGTTTTAGTAAAAACAAGAGAAGGAAGACCTATTAAAATCGAACCGAACCCTGTTGCAGGAGATCTTGGAAAAACAAGCGCAAGAGCACAGGCAAGCGTACTTTCTCTTTATGATAACGATAAAGTAAAACAGCCTAAATTTGAAGGTAAAGATGAAACTTTTGATAAAGTAGACAGCTACATTATCAAGGGACTGGAAGAAGCTAACGCAGCTGGAAAAAGAATTGTTTTGTTATCACATTCTTTCGCCTCACCTACTTTCAAAAAATTATTCGCTGAATTTAAAGCCAAATATGCTACAGCAGAATTAGTAACATATGATGCCTATCCTTACGCTGCAGCATTAGATGCAGCCCAGGAAGTTTTCGGAACAAGAGCATTACCGGTTTACGACCTTCGAGGAACAGAATTGGTAGTTTCTTTCCAGGCAGATTTCTTAGGAGATTACAACGGTGGAGGATTAGAATCTTCTTATGCCGCTGCAAGAAAGCCGGGACAAAACATGTTGAGACATATTCAGGTGGAATCAAACATGTCACTGACTGGTGCCAATGCAGATTCAAGAGTTAGATTAAAGCCTAGCCAGGTAAATAAAACTTTAGTTGAAGTTTACAATGCCATCGTTGGTGGTGGAACTTCAGATAAAACAGCATCTGAAATCGCTAAAGAACTACAGGCAAAAGGAAACAAAGCGGTGGTTTTCGCAGACGGTTCCAAAGGTGCTCAGGTTTTAGCCCACCTTATCAACCAAAAGCTTGCTTCTACAGCTTTCACAGGTAAAGCAAACCTATTAAAAGAATTTGACAAAGCAAGATTCGAGGAATTCCTCGGATGGGTAAATGCAGGTCAGGTTGGTGTATTAATCGCCAATAATGTAGATCCTATTTACTCATACCACAAAGGAGAAGATTTCAAAAAATCTTTAACAAAGGTTCCTTACGTCATTGCTATTGCTGATAAGAAAAATGAAATGTACAAAGCAGCGAAAGCTGTAATTCCTGTAGCCAATTGGCTTGAGTCTTGGGGAGATATCGAACCGCAGACGGGAGTATATTCATTAATGCAGCCAACCATCCAGAAAATCTACAAATCAAGACAGATAGAAGAATCTTTATTGGTTTGGAAAAACGGAAAGAACAACGCTGCCAATAACTACTACGATTATTTAAAAGCAAATGCATCTTCCGTACTAGGAGGAACTTCATTCAACAAAGCTTTATATAACGGATTTAATACTTCTGCAAATGCAACAACATTGTCGTATGCAGGAGGAAATGCTGCTCAGGCTGTAGCTGAATTAGGAGGCTTCAAAGCATCTGATTTAGAGTTGGTATTATATACCAAAACAGCAATGGGAGACGGAACTCAGGCCAACAACCCTTGGCTTCAGGAATTACCGGACCCAATTACAAGAATGTCTTGGGATAATTACCTGACAATTTCTCCTAAAGATGCTGAAAGATTAGGTATAGAAAACGATCTTAATGCTAGAATGCAGCTGGACGGTTCTATCGTAAATCTTACGGTAAACGGAGTTACTATAAAAGATGTTCCTGTATTCATTCAGCCGGGACAGGCAGAAGGATCGGTAGGTCTTGCGCTTGGATATGGTAAGAAAAATTCAGGAGCAACAGCTGATACGGGAGTAAATGCATATCCTTTATTCGATGGATCTAACCTGGTGGTATCTAATGTTAAATTAGAAAAAACAGGTGAAGATCATGAATTCGCAGGGATTCAGCTTCAAAATACATTAATGGGACGTTACGAAATTGCTAAAGAAGTTCCTTTGGCAGATTTCTTAAACGTAGCATTTGATGATGAGCACAAAGGATGGAATAAGCCTTTGGAATATCACACCATCAGCGGAGCTCTTCCTGCAAGAAAGATTGACCTTTGGGATGCTTTCGATGATACGGACGGACCTCACTTCAACATGTCGATCGACCTTAACTCCTGTACGGGTTGCGGATCTTGTATCATTGCCTGCCAGGCAGAGAACAACGTTCCTGTAGTAGGAAAAGAAGAGATCAGAATGTCCAGAGATATGTACTGGTTAAGAATTGACCGTTATTATTCTTCAAGACAAAAAGTAGAAGTATATGAGGGATTAAAAGAAGGAATGGCAGTTCCTGAATTATACGGTACTGCATTCGGCGACGGAGGGGCACTGAACCACCCTGCTGATAATCCTGATGTGATCTTCCAACCGGTAATGTGTCAGCATTGTAACCACGCACCTTGTGAAACGGTTTGTCCGGTAGCGGCTACATCTCACGGTTCTCAGGGACAAAACCACATGGCTTACAACAGATGTATTGGTACAAGATATTGTGCAAATAACTGTCCGTACAAAGTAAGACGTTTCAACTGGTTTACCTACAACCTGAATGACAAGTTCGATTTCAACATGAACAACGATCTTGGAAGAATGGTACTGAACCCTGATGTTGTTGTAAGAACAAGAGGGGTTATGGAGAAATGTTCAATGTGTATCCAAATGACTCAGACAACTATTCTTGAGGCTAAAAAGGAAAACAGAATCGTGAAAGACGGAGAGTTCCAGACAGCTTGTTCAAAAGCTTGTACCACAGGATCTATCCAGTTCGGAGACATGAATGATAAATCATCTGAAGTCAGAAAATTATATGCTGACAACAGAAGATATTATTTACTTGAAGAGATCGGAACCAAGCCAAACGTGTTCTATCATACTAAAGTAAGAAACAGAGTAGAAAAATAAAGTTTAAATAATAAATAGGTAAAAAATGTCAGGACATTACGAAGCTCCGATAAGGGAACCTCTGATTATTGGTCACAAAACTTATCACGATATCACGGAAGATATTGCACGACCTATCGAAGAAAGAGCAGGTAAATTATGGTGGATCTCATTATATGCAGCCTTAGTTCTATTCATCTACGGATTTGGGTGTATCGCCTATACTATCGGAACAGGTATTGGAGCATGGGGACTTAACAGAACTATTAACTGGGGTTGGGATATTACTAACTTCGTATGGTGGGTTGGTATCGGTCACGCCGGAACCCTAATCTCAGCGGTATTATTATTATTTAGACAGAGATGGAGAATGTCTGTAAACAGATCTGCGGAAGCGATGACGATCTTCGCAGTAGTACAGGCAGCAATCTTCCCGGTAATCCACATGGGTAGAGTTTGGGTTGGATATTGGGTATTCCCATTACCAAACCAGTTCGGTTCTCTTTGGGGGAACTTCAACTCTCCTCTACTTTGGGACGTATTTGCGATCTCTACCTATTTCTCGGTATCAACAGTATTCTGGTTTATGGGATTGATTCCTGACTTTGCAATGATCAGAGACAGAGCAAAAACACCTTGGACTAAAAAGATTTATACATTCCTTGCATTCGGATGGGGAGGTAAAGCAAAACACTGGCAAAGATTCGAAGAACTTTCTTTGGTTCTAGCAGGTTTGGCAACACCGCTTGTATTCTCAGTACACACCACCGTATCTTTTGACTTCGCCACGTCAGTAATTAAAGGATGGCACTCTACGATCTATCCTCCTTACTTCGTTGCCGGTGCGATCTTCTCAGGATTTGCGATGGTACAGACGTTATTATTGGTTGCAAGAAAAGTTTGTCACCTTGAAGACTACATCACTATGTATCATATCGAAATTATGAACATCGTAATTATTTTAACAGGTGGTATGGTAACCGTGGCATATGCTACAGAATATTTCATCGGATGGTATTCAGGATCAAGATTTGAAGATTTCACCTATCTTTCTCCGGGTGCTGCTGTTGGACCTTACTGGTGGGCATTCTGGTCATTGATTATCTGTAACCTTGTTGTTCCTGCTTCATTCTGGTTCAAGAAATTGAGAACGAATATTATCTGGACATTCATCGTTGCATTAATCATCAACATCGGGATGTGGTTTGAGCGTTTTGACATCATCGTAATCAACCTTTCAAGAGACTACTTACCTGGATCTTGGACCATGTTTAAGCCAACGATCATTGATGTGGGTGTATATTTAGGAACAATCGGATTCTTCTCTGTATTATTCTTATTATATGCAAGAACATTCCCTGTAATTGCACAGGCCGAATTAAAATCGATTTTGAAAATCTCAGGTGAAACTTATAAAGCAAAAGAAGGAGATGAGCACCACTAAAATTGTATACGGACTTTATGCTGATGACGACGATTTAATGAACGGCGTTAAGGCATTCAACGATAAAGGAATCGCAATCAACGAAGTTTATACTCCGTTTCCGGTTCACGGGCTTGACAAAGCTTTAGGGTTAAAGAAAACAAGAATTTCTGATGCCGCTTTTCTTTACGCTCTTTATGGAGTAACGATTGGAGCTACTTTAACCTGGTATGTGATGAATCATGACTGGCCTCAGAATATCGGTGGTAAACCAGCTTTTGACTGGGGACACAATATGCCGGCATTCGTTGTACCAATGTTTGAGCTTATGGTATTTTGTGCCGCTCACATGATGTCATTAACTTTCCTGGTAAGAAACAAAATGTATCCCGGAGCTCCTGCACAAAACCCGGACCCGAGAACAACGGATGATAAATTTATGATGGAATTTGTAACTGATGATGTAGAATCTGTAAAACAGTTGCTTATTGAAACCGGAGTTGAAGAAATAACTGTTAAAGATGCTTAAAATGAAAAAGAATGTATTAAAAATTACAGCAGTTTTAGGTTTAACAACAGTTTTACTTAACTCTTGCGGACCAAAAGAAAATACACCCCTGGTATACTTCCCGGATATGTATTTTCCGGTAGCTTACGATCCATTGATGAAAGCTCAGGATGCTTATTCAGATCATGAAAATGAAATCCCCGCTTTTGTAAAAAATAATGGGGCCACAGGTCTTGCACCTGTAGAGGGATCTGTTGCTCAAAATAAGGACGGTATTTTTGAAGAAGGATTACTTCCTAAAACTGTTGACGAATATAATGCCGGATATGATGCTTCAAAAACCATGACCAATTCTCCTTTAAATCCTGCAAACGCTGCAAAGGATCTGGAGAGAGGGAAAATATTATTTGAACATACCTGTGCAGCTTGTCATGGTGTAGGTGGAGACGGACAGGGACCTATCGTACAGTCCGGAGCTTTCTCCGGTGTACCAAATTACGCCGACAGGGAAATTACTGTAGGATCTGTTCATTATGTAATCACAAACGGTAGAAATGCAATGGGATCTTATGCAGGGCAATTAAACGCTGGAGACAGATGGAGAGTGGCCATGTATGTAATGAATGCCTTTAAAAAAGGAGCTGCAGCACCTGCCACTGCAACACCTGCAGCGGGAACGGCAACACCGGCTTCAACTACAGCAGCACCGGCAACTACTGAAACAAAGACTACCGAAACTAAAAAATAAGAAAAGAAATGTATAGTTTTTCACCAAAATTAAAATCAACTTCTATAATCCTTCTTGTTGTAGGTTTAGTTCTTTTTGGTATTGGTTTCTTTTTAAACAAAGGAATCTCTGCCGAGAAAATAGAACACATGATGGAAGCTGTTAACGCTTCTGGTCATACTGCTCCTACACATTCTAGTGAAATGGTTGGTCCTCAGGATCACGCTGCTCATTTGGAGCATGCTACTCTTCAGGTACACAACCAGCCTTTAGCGGCAATACATTTTGTAGCTGTATTTTTCTTCGGAGTGAGCTGCTGCGTATTATTCTTCTATTCTATCCAGCACGCTGCACACGCAGGATGGCCAATTATCATTACAAGAGTAATGGAAGCTATTGCTTCTTATATTCCTTACGGTGGTGCTATCCTGATCATTTTAATGCTTTTAAACATTACACATCAAGGACACCTTTTTCATTGGATGGATCCTGAATTGACAGACCCGAACTCTGCTCATTTTGATGTGATCTTATTTGAAAAAAGAATCTTCCTAAATATTCCTTTCTATGCCGTTAGAACATTTATCTATGTTTTAGGTGCTTCGTTCTTCGCTTGGAAACTGAAAGCTCAGTCTAAAAAAGTAGATGAAACAAAATCAAGGGTAGATTACCAGATGTTGTACAGATGGGCGGTAGGATATATTGCATTCTTCGGATTTGCTTCTGCAGCCTGGGCTTGGGATTGGTTGATGTCTATTGACCCTCACTGGTATTCTACAATGTATATCTGGTATTCAATGGTGAGCTGCCTTTCAAGTGGTATTGCGGTAATCATTCTTTTAAGTGTTTATTTAAAGAAAAACGGATTTCTTCCACAATTCAATGATAATCATTTACACGATTTAGGAGTATTCCTTTTCGCAACAAGTATGCTTTGGACGTACACATGGTTTGCACAGTTTATGTTATACTGGTATGCGAATATTCCGGAAGAGGTTAATTATTTCTTCGGAAGATTCCAGCACTACTCTCCTACTTTCTTACCAATGCTGATCGTAAACTTCTTATTACCGTTATTGGTATTAGTAAGCAGCAGCATCAAAAGAAACTATAAAGTAGTTACAATAATGGCAATAGTGGTTATCTGCGGACACATTTTAGATTACTTCAACATGGTAATGCCGGGAACAGTAGGACCATACTGGAAAACTCCTGAAGTATTCATCCTGATCTTAGGAGCAATCCTGTTCGTAGTTGGATTGTTTATGTTTACCGTGCTTTCTGCATTATCTAAACTTAAATTAATCCCTACAGGAAACCCTTATTTACATGAATCTGAAATTTATGAATATCCTTTCTAAGGAATTAATAACAAGATAAAATTGAAAGACTGATCGTAATGATCAGTCTTTTTTTATTATTTTGAAAAAATTACATTTCCATGCAACCTTTTTAAATTTTTATTGTCTTTTAAATATAAACAGTATTCAAACTTAAATTTTAAAACCATGAAGAAAAGCTTTCTATTATTACTTTTGACATTAGCATTCAATTTTTTCAGTTCACAAACCATTACTTTTATTTCTGAAAAAACCAATAAGCCCCTGCCTAAAGTTTCGGTATTCGGAAAAGACGGAAGTATTGTTGCTTATTCTGATATTGATGGAAAGATCGACAGAAATCTGATAAAGCCGGATCAGGAAAAGTTTCAGCTGGTCTATGACAATTTCTCCATAGCTACATTATCATATGCCGATTTTGAAAAAGAAGAGATTAAGGTTGATGACAAAATCCGAAATATTGAACCGGTTGTCATAAAAAACAGCAAGCCTGCAAAATATGTTTTTGTTAAAGGTAATTTTAATGCATATGTCACCGTAAACAATAAACTTAACTGTTATGCTGATGGAATCGTTACTTATATTTTCGACAACAAAACAAAAAAAATGAAAGGCGCCACCGTAGAGCAATACCGAATCTACAGACTGGAAGATGCGGTCTTTGAGAAAAAGCAAACCGGCATGTGGGATTATCAGGCTTTGCTAAGACTTCCTGAAATGAAAGAAGTAGGAAATATACTGGAGTACAAAAAGAGAAATTCCGTGATTAAAGAACTTAAAGGCCAGCAGAAGGACGAGATTGAAATCACAGGCGAAGCTTTACAGGAAAAAGAATTTGCATTTTTTGGATACCGCTTCTATGATGTTAAAAATATCATCAATGCTGCATATGAAAAAGACACTCAGAAAACGCTCAGAGATTTGTTGGAATTCAATGAAATTGGTTTCCTCAAACTTAAACACAAAAGTGAACCAGACTATAATCAACTTATTGTTTACAAAAATTTCTATCCAACGGAATTAGACTTCAGAGATGAAAATGTATCCGAAAAAAATAAGTTTGATTTAAAAAACAGCAGCTATACCACAACTTATTGGGAAAGCCCGGATTTCCCGAATATGCAGTCCGTTTTTAGTTCATATTTCGGAGATAAATTAAAGGAAAAACAAAATATAAAATAAAAATCCTCTATTAATAAACGTTTTAGTAAATTTGTGACAAACGGAAAAAAATGAAAAAGTTGTCTTTTCTGCTAATTTTCAGTTTGTTGCTTTTTACAGCATGCAAAAAAGATTCAGTAGATGCCACCAACACGAAAACTTTACAGTCGAGTATCAATGATATGACGGCAAGTCTTCCAACCATTAAACAGATTAAGTTTAATGAAGCACTTTATATTTTAAAGACCTTCGGAGTGGAAGCCGATGGTGATGTTGCAGAACTAAAAGCATTGGGCCAGCTAATTAACGGCAAAAAAGTTCCTGAAATTATGGCAATGGCCGATCAGGTAGCACAGAAAAACGGTATCGAATGGGCCAGCAACGCCCCTCCTTCTTTAGGAGAAATGAATATTTTCGGTGACGATAAAGCAAAAGAAAGTGATCCTAACGACGTAAAAGCCAACTCACTCAGCATTACAACACGACCAACAGGTGATGACGGGACAGGCTCACCAACCGCTATCCAGATTGTTCCCAGACTTGTGGACAATGCCGGAAACCCCGTTTCTTTTACAGGAGCAGGATTGGAAGCTACCCTCGAGGTTTTCAGCAATGGGGTAAAGCTTTCTACAGCAAAAAATTTAATGCAGGATAATAATTTTAAAGGATTTAATTTAAAATTCTCTTCCATACCGGCAGCTAAAGTGATTGATAATAAAATTGACATCACCGTTTCCGTAAAAACTACGGCTAAAACGTTCAAAATGACAAAAATAGGATTAGATGTAAATCCTTCGTTACTGAAAGTACCGGCTCCGGTGGTAGTAGACTCTACGGCTGTAAACCAGGATCCTGCAGTAATTGATCCGAACAATCCGGGCTCAACAGTTCCGTCAACGGATCCGAATGCAACGGCAACAACGCCGGCTACTCCAAAACAGCCCGCTGCAGATCCTAAAAACGTAGTATCCGGTTTCCTGAATAATGTAAGTTCGCAAAACTTAAAGGCGGCATACGGCGCTTCAAGCAATCCAAACTGGGGGAGCTATGAATCGTTTTCCAATCCTACTTCAGGTTTTGGATCAGTGAAAACCGTGAGTGTGAAAAATATCACCACGAATCTTTCTAATACCAATGTGGCAAGTGTAAATGCAACCTACGACGTTACAGATAAAAACGGAAGAACAACTTCTTTAAAGGCAACTTTCGGATTAAAAAATGTAAACGGCGAATGGAAAATTTCCAGCTATAAAATCAACCCTTAGGAAATGGCTTCACAAGAACTCATCAGGAAACTGGAAGAAACGATAGAAAATGTACCAGATTTTCCGATTCCGGGAATTCAGTTTAAAGACATCTCTCCTATTTTTTTAGATCCTAAATTATACGAAGATGTAATCGCAGACCTTGTAGCGTTCAGTAAAGGAAAAGTAGACGCTGTCTGCGGAATAGAAAGCCGTGGTTATCTTTTCGGGATTGCCATCGCTGTTGCTCTGGAAGTTCCTTTTATTTTGATAAGAAAATCCGGAAAGCTTCCGCCCCCTGTTATTTCAGAAAAATACGACCTTGAATACGGAAGCGCTGTAATCGAAACACGTGAAGGACAAATAAAGCCCGGACAGAGAGTTCTTATTCATGATGATCTTCTTGCAACAGGAGGAACTACGGAAGCGGCAGCAAAGCTGGTAGAAAAGCAAGGAGCAACCGTATCACAATTCAGCTTTCTGATTGGCCTGAAAGAACTTAAGGGAAAAGAAAAATTAGAGAAATTTAATGCAGAAGTTTATCATATTTTAAAATATTAGACTTAAAAAATCGTTGCTTCGGCAGGTTCAGTATGAATAATGTATATTGACATAACGTTAAATTATTCGTTGTCATACTGAGCTTTCCGAAGCATTTTTTATTAAATTCACGCTCAATAATTCATCATTCAGCTTATTTGTTTAAATAAAAATCAACAATACGCACAAAGTATTTTGTAAATCATTCAGAAACAATTAAATTTGCATTTCAATTTTTAACAATTTATGGCAAAAATTACAAAGAATGCTCAAAACGAGCAAGAAGGTAAAGAAACAGTGGAGTTTTTTAAAGATCTTGACAGAGAAGCTTTAAACACCGAAAGATTTATTGAGAGATACTCAAAACCATTGGGTATTGCTTTCGGGGTGCTTGTTTTAGGCGTTCTGGGATTCTTCGCTTACAAACAATTTGTGGTGACTCCTAAAAACGCTGAAGCTGTAAAAAGTTTCCTTGCCGCTCAGAAAAATCTTACTGAAGGAAAAGATAAGGAGGCACTAGGTGGTAAATCTGCTGCAAATCCCGGTTTCTTAGGAACCTATAATGAATATTCCGCAACTGATATTGGTAAGCTTTCTGCGTATAACGCAGGACTTTTGAAATTCAAAGAAGGAAAATTTCAGGAAGCATATGATCTTTTGGACAAGTTTTCATCAGATAACAAAACGTTGATGGCAATGAAATACGGAGCAATGGCTGATGCACAGTCTGGCCTCAACAAAAATGATGATGCTTTGCAATTGCTGGATAAAGCAGCTTCTGCTTCAGACGATCCGTACACAATGTATTACTTCACAAGAAAGGCAGGTATTCTGGCTTTAGGTCTTAACAAAAAAGCTGAAGCTAAAAAATATTTTGCTACAATTGATGAAAAATATCAGGACTACGACAACGGAATGTCTGACTCTTATATTGAAATGACTAAATATTACTAAATAATGGCAACAGTTAATCTTTCTGATTATAAGCCACTTCATATAACCAATGCCGATGAATTTTCAATCGGCATTGTTTTTTCTGAGTGGAATGATTTTGTAACCTACAACCTTCGTGATGCAGCATTGGAAATCCTTGAAAAAGAAGGCGTAAAATCTGAAAACATTAAGCTTTTTCCCGTTCCCGGTGCTTTCGAGCTGAATTACGCAAGCATGCAGCTTTGTAAAGAGCGTAAATATGATGCAGTGATTGCAATCGGATGTGTAATCCGTGGCGAAACGCCTCACTTCGATTATGTATGCTCAGCAGTTGCACAGGGAATTAAAGATTGCAATATACTTACCGATACTCCTACCATTTTCTGTGTTCTTACGGATGATACGAAAGAGCAATCTATCGCGAGAAGTGGCGGAGATTTGGGAAATAAAGGGGTTGAAGCAGCAGTTACCGCTTTAAGGATGATTGATTTTAAAAAGAACTTATCCGGTAAAAAAGGAAATATCGGTTTCGGACATTCATAATTAATTTAACTTCTTTTAATATGTAAGGATCGTGACAGCGGTCCTTTTCTTTTATATAAAATATCAAAAAACTCATTTATATTATGATTTTGGCAGATATTACATTTTTAATTTTATTTTAAATAATTATAAATTTCACAATTATTTTTAAATTTTAAGATTTCATAATAAAGAATTACTCCCAATTGCTAAATTTGCAGGAATTAACATTCAATTAATACAGATGTTCTTTCAAAAAATTAAGCCGTTTCTTTATTTAGGTATATTTTACCTTGCCATCTCATTCATAGTGAGAATAATATTTATTTTTCATCCCATCACCACAGCAGATTTCGGTTTTTTAGATCTAGTGCAAATTCTGATGGTCGGAATTGTGAATGACATTTTTGTGTTCATCTTAACCTGTCCATTTCTTGCCCTATATTTTCTGTTTTTATCAGACTCGAAATATCAGAGACCTTACGGTTATATTATCCTCGGCCTGTTGTGTTTGCTATTTTTATATATACTTCTCATTCCGGATAATATTTTCAAGCAATACGGCGGATCGGTTGCTGAAATTGCAATGGCTTTTATCGGACTTAAACTCATTGTATTCAGCTTAATGCTTTTCCTTCCCGAACAGCGGGTAAAGATCAGAAATTCAATGTATTTCCTTACCATTTTCCTGTATGTTCTGCTTATTATTTTTAATGCCGTGAGTGAATATTTCTTTTACAATGAGTTTGGGCTACGGTACAATTTCATTGCAGTAGATTACCTGATTTACACCAATGAAGTTATTGGCAATATCATGGAAAGCTATCCTGTCGTACCACTGTTCATAGCAATATTTACAGTTGCCTTAGTATTTACGATTTTTATTTATAAAAAAACAAGAAAAGAGCTTCTGAATCTTCCGAACCTTAAACAGAAAATCATTTTATTAGGTTCATTTTGTATTTTGGTTGCAGTAAGCATTTTAGGATTAAGTTTCACCACAAAATTAAAATCAGATAATGTCTTTGAAGATGAAATCCAGGCCAACGGATTGCCGAAGTTTTATTGGGCATTTACCCATAATGAACTGGATTATTTTCAGTTTTATCCTCAGATTAACCGGCAGGTTGCAGAAAACACTTTTCTGAGCCAGTACGCACAGCCTGTCTTAAAAAGAAATATTCAACCCGGAAAACCGGAATTGAAGAAAAATGTCGTTTTGATTTCCATTGAAAGTTTATCGGCAGATTTTATGGCACATTATGGTAACACACAGAAAATCACCCCTTTCCTGGATAGTCTTGCCGATCGTTCACTGATGTTTACCAATCTTTACGCTACAGGAAACAGAACCGTTCGCGGACTTGAAGCGCTCACGCTTTGTATTCCACCGACAGCAGGAGAAAGCATTATCAAAAGAGAAAACAATAAAAATAAATTCACAACCGGAAGTGTTTTCAAATCCAAAGGGTATGACGTAAAATTCCTGTATGGCGGTTACAGCTACTTCGATAATATGAAGGACTTCTATGAAGGAAACGGCTACACCATTGTTGACAGAAATAATTTTAAACCGGAAGAGATTTCTTTTGCCAATGTTTGGGGCGTCGCAGATGAAGATATGGCCAAAAAAGCAATTCAGACCATGAATGCTGAAGCGAAATCCGGAAAACCATTTTTTAATCACTGGATGACGGTTTCCAACCACCGTCCTTTTACTTATCCTAAAGGAAAAATTGACATTCCCGGAGATGCAAAATCACGGGAGGGCGGCGTAAAATATACCGATTATTCTCTCAGAAAATTCTTTGAAATGGCTAAAAAACAAGACTGGTATGCCAATACGATTTTTGTGATCATTGCCGACCATTGTGCTTCAAGCGCAGGAGATACGGAACTTCCGATGGATAAATACAAAATTCCTGCAATGATTTTTTCTGAAGGATTTATTCAGCCGCAAAAGTTTACACAGACTATGTCGCAGATTGATGTAATGCCTACGCTTCTAGGTCTGCTTAATTTCAATTATCAGACAAAATTTTTAGGGCAGGATGTATTTTCAAAAGAGTTTCAGCCGAAAGCGTATGTCGCTACTTATGAAGATTTGGGTTTGATAAAAGATAATTACCTGACCATTATTTCACCGGTAAAGAAAATTAAACAATATGCTTTGAAACAGCAAAAAAACAATCTCTCCCCTGACTTTAATCTGTATTATGATGAAAAATATGTGAAGGGAAATCAGCAGAACAAAAAACTTATTGAACAAACCATTTCGGCATATCAATCTACCTCTTATTGGCTGAAAAAAAACCAGCTCAACCGGTAATTGGTAAAAATATTGCTCCATCCATAAAAAATACATTTTAAATCTTTAAATTTATATATCACAAAATAATACAACTATGAGATGGACTGACGACAGAGGCGGCAACGTGGAAGACAGGCGTGGACTAGGCGGCGGAGCCGTTGTGGGAGGCGGATTGGGAACTTTGATCATTGCTGCCATTATTTTTTTCCTGGGAGGAGACCCTTCTTCCATACTTTCTTCCGGCAGCGGTTCCGGGCAAGCAACAACCGAACAGCGGGAACTTTCGGCAGAAGAAAGAAAAATCGGGGAAATGGTAGATATGATGGGAAAATGGAATACCACTACCTGGGAGCAGGTGTTCAGTGAAAACGGAATGACTTATGAACCCCCGAAAATCGTACTTTTTGAAAGCACAACACAATCCGGCTGCGGAACCGCCCAAGCCGCAATGGGTCCTTTTTATTGCCCGGCAGATCAGTCCGTGTATATGGATATGAGCTTCTTTAATGAACTTGAGCGACGATTCGGCGCCAAAGTAACAGAATTTACAGTTGCCTATGTACTTGCGCACGAAGTCGGCCATCATGTTCAGACCCTTTTGGGAACAACCCAAAAAGTAGATCAGATGCGAAGAAGCGGGCAATACAGCGAAGCAGAAATGAACAGGGTTTCCGTTGCCACGGAATTGCAGGCGGATTTTTACGCCGGACTCTGGGCCAAAAGAACAGATGCAGAAAAACACATTCTGGAACCGGGAGACATTCAGTCTGCAATTGATGCCGCAGAAGCTGTTGGAGATGACAACATCCAGAAAAAATCTCAGGGATATGTAAATCAGGAAAGCTTTACACACGGTTCTTCCGCTCAACGTAAAGAATGGTTCATGAAAGGATATAACACCGGAGATATCAGGCAGGGGGATACTTTCAACCAGCTGTTGAGATAGATTAAAAATTAAATTAAAAACAAGCCCCGAAGATTCTCTTCGGGGTCTTATTTTATTTATTGCAGTTCAATTGGATTACTGTTTTTCTTGGCTTCTTCTTTTATTCTCTCCTCCATTCTTTTTCTCATATCGGCAGGATTCCCTCCGCCTCGGTTACCGCCTCCCATTCTCATTGCCCCACCACCTTGCGACATGAAAGCCATAGGATCTTCCATGAATTTTTTCTGCTGCTTCACGTAGTCGGATCTTTTAACTTTAATGGTATTTCCGAATTGATTTAATGTAGGAAAATCAGCAATTTTATAATTTTTCATCAGGTCAAAAGAATATTCGCCTTTATCATCTTCCACCTTAACAATAAGTCCGGGAAGCCCTCCGAATTTATACGGCCCGTCCTGATATGGCAGATCCGTAGTAAACCAGGCCGTCCATTTTCTTCCACCAAAATCAGTTTCCGCTTTCTGTACTTTATACTCACCTATTTTTGTGGTTTCTGGGAATATCTTCCAGCTGATAGGCCTTTCTTCTTCGTACGTGTAAACATCCCTTCCTATCCTGTCCTTAAAAATCGTTTTCTGATTTTTTTTATCTTTTTCTATAGAATAATTGATAATGGATCTCAGACTCTGCATCTGATCTCTGTTGAATCCTCTTGCTCCACCACTTTGCATGGCAGCCTGTATAACAGAATCTCTTTTGATCCTGTTTTCAGAATAAAACACCGATTTTTCCGGGGAAATATCAAGGTATGCATTTTCTGTTTTAATATCATTTTTATTTGATGCGTCGGGCTTCATGGTCACCTGGTACACGAATCTGTTAGTCTGCGCCAGAACACTGTGCATGAATAGTGATAAAGCAATAATTCCTAATTTTTTCATTAAGGTAAATTTATAGTTTGGATTTTAAAATCTTTGCAAAGTTAAAGCCATCAATAATAAAAATCGATAAAATAAAATCGCTAATTTTTATATGCTAATTATTGTTCGTATTTTTGCATTATTAAATCATTCTAAATAAATACAATGATAAAAGTATCAGATCAAGCAAAGGCAAAAGCAGTCCAACTGATGACAGAGGAAGGCTTTAACCCTGTTGAAGATTATATAAGAGTGGGGGTAAAAAGCGGAGGGTGTTCTGGTTTAGAATATGTTTTGAGGTTTGACAACCAAAAAACAGACACTGATCAAATTTTTGAAGATAATAATATTAAAATTGTAGTCGACAAAAAATCAATACTTTACCTGGCAGGAACTACTCTTGAATATTCAGGAGGTTTGAATGGAAAAGGGTTTGTTTTTAACAATCCTAATGCATCCAGAACATGCGGATGCGGAGAAAGTTTTTCTTTATAGAACAAGACATTGAAAGTGTAGCTTAATGTAATGCGCTTTCGAAATCTTAATAAAAAATAATGAATAAATATACTGAAGACGATTTACGCGTCGATTTAGAAAATAAAAAATACGAATTCGGTTGGGAAACGAAAATCGATTACGAAGATTTCCCTACCGGTTTGAATGAAGATATCATCCGCGCTATTTCTGCAAAGAAAGAAGAACCGGAATGGATGACGGAGTGGCGTTTGGAGTCTTTCAGAATCTGGCTTAAAATGGTTGAGCCGGAATGGGCCAATATCAAATATGAAAAACCGGATTTCCAGGCTATTAAATATTACGCAGCTCCAAAGGTAAAACCCGAACTGGCAAGTCTTGATGAGGTAGATCCTGAACTGATCAAAACCTTTGAGAAACTGGGAATTAATATAGAAGAACAGAAAAGACTTTCCGGTGTTGCCGTAGATATCGTAATGGACTCCATTTCTGTGAAAACCACTTTTCAGGATACACTGATGGAAAAAGGAATTATTTTCTGTTCCATCTCGGAAGCCATTAAAAACCACCCGGACCTGGTAAGAAAATACCTTGGAAAAGTAGTTCCGAGAGGTGATAATTTTTATGCCGCCCTGAATTCTGCCGTATTCTCTGACGGAAGTTTCTGCTATATTCCGAAAGGTGTAAGATGCCCAATGGAGCTTTCCACCTATTTCCGTATCAACCAGGCGGGAACAGGACAGTTTGAAAGAACATTGGTGATTGCCGATGAAGGCAGTTATGTTTCCTATCTGGAAGGATGTACCGCGCCATCGAGAGATGAAAACCAGCTTCACGCAGCTGTGGTTGAATTAATCGCTTTAGATAATGCCGAAATAAAATATTCAACGGTACAAAACTGGTATCCGGGAAATGAAGAAGGAAAAGGCGGAGTTTTCAATTTCGTAACGAAAAGAGGGCTTTGCGAAAGAAATGCAAAAATCTCCTGGACTCAGGTAGAAACAGGTTCTGCCGTAACATGGAAATATCCTTCATGTATTTTAAAAGGTGACGGATCCATCGGTGAGTTCTACTCTATTGCCGTAACCAATAATCATCAATATGCAGATACGGGAACAAAAATGATCCATATCGGTAAAAATACGAAGTCCACAATTATCTCTAAAGGTATTTCTGCAGGGAAATCCCAGAATTCGTACAGAGGTCTTGTAAAAGTAATGCCTTCCGCAAAAGGAGCAAGAAATTTCTCTCAGTGTGATTCTTTATTGATGGGCAATGAATGTGGAGCACATACTTTCCCTTATATTGAAATTAAAGACCCTTCTGCACAGCTGGAGCATGAAGCAACGACTTCAAAAATCGGGGAAGACCAGATTTTCTACTGTAACCAGAGAGGAATCGACACAGAAAGAGCCATTGCTTTAATTGTGAACGGTTTCAGTAAAGAAGTTTTAAATAAACTTCCTATGGAATTTGCCATTGAAGCTCAGAAATTACTGGAAATTTCATTGGAAGGTTCTGTAGGATAGTAGCCTTTAAACATTAAGGAATTAAGTTAAATTTACAGCAATAGCTTAATCAACTTAATCAAAATCAATTTATTGATTGCTTAAAAAATGATACATTAAGACTAATAAACTTTAATTCTTAATGTTTAAAATAAAAGAAATAGTATTTCATTGATAAGCGTTAGCGCCTTTGTTTATCTTAGAAAAGCAAAGGAAGATTAAAAATCTTAGTCTAGCCTTGCGATAAATTTAAACGTATGTTAGAGATAAAAAACTTGCACGCCAAAATTGAAGACGGCGCAGAAATTTTAAAAGGAATTAATCTTGAGATAAAACCGGGTGAAGTTCACGCCATCATGGGACCGAACGGAGCCGGAAAATCCACCCTTTCTTCCGTAATCGCAGGGAAAGAAGATTATGAAGTTACGGACGGTGAAATTATTTTCGGGGGTGAAAACATCATTGAAGATGCTCCTGAAGAGAGAGCACACAAAGGGATTTTCCTTTCTTTTCAGTATCCGGTAGAAATTCCGGGAGTTTCTGTAACCAACTTTATTAAAGCTGCGATGAATGAAAACAGAAAAGCCAACGGATTGGGGGAAATGCCTGCCAAAGAAATGCTTTCGATGATTCGTGAGAAATCCGAAAAATTAGGCATTAAAAAAGATTTCCTTTCAAGATCACTGAACGAAGGATTTTCCGGAGGTGAAAAGAAAAGAAATGAAATTTTTCAGATGATGATGCTGGATCCGAAACTGGCGATCCTTGACGAAACAGATTCCGGATTGGACATTGATGCACTGAGAATTGTTGCAGACGGTGTAAATGCTTTTAAAAATGAAGGAAATGCAGTTCTTCTGATTACCCACTATCAGAGATTGCTTAATTATATTCAGCCTGATTTCGTTCATGTATTAGCCAACGGAAAAATCATCAAAACCGGTGATAAATCCCTTGCGCTGGAACTGGAAGAAAGAGGGTACGACTGGCTTTTAAATTAATTAAAGGATAAGAATTCGGAGATTCATCTCTTAGTTGAACAACTCAGCCAAACAAAAAAACAAAAAATGGTGCAAACCACAGATATACCAGTAATGGCATTAAAAGAACAGATTACAGAAAATCATCATCAATTTTTGGAAAGCCTTCGTCACAGATTTCTGGATGAAAAAAGGAAAAAAGCTCTTCAAAGATTCGAAATACAGGGTTTTCCTACAAGAAAAGACGAAGAATATAAATATACTAATCTAAAGGAGATTACGGAAAAAGCGTATAATTTTTTCCCGAAAGAAGGCCATAATATTACCAAAGAGCAGCTGGATAGTCTTCATCTGGGTGAAGAAAATTTTGACTGGATTACTTTCGTAAATGGTAAACTCCATAAAGAACTTTCAAAAGTTTCTATTGAAAATGTTGAGTTTCTTTCATTTAATTATGCCCTGAATGATGAAAAACACAGAGAGATTTTTGACACCTATTTTAATACAATTGCTTCAAAAGATTCTGCTTTTACCAATCTGAATGAGGCATATTGCAAGTATGGATTTTTTCTGAAAGTTCCTAAAAATGTTGTGATCGAAAGACCTATTCATGTTTTTTATATTTCTCAGAATCAGGAAGAAAACACATTCTACAATACAAGAAATTTACTTATCGTAGAAGAAGGTGCCAAAGTGGAAATCATTGAAAGCCATCATAATTTTGACAACACGTATGTATTAACCAACTCCGTAACGGAGATTTTCACATATCCGAATGCAAAAGCAGACTGGCATAAGCTGCAGAATGATAATGACACTTCCTATCTGATTGACAATACTTTTGCAAGACAGGAAAAAGACAGTTTAACAACCGTCAATACATTTTCTTTCGGAGGAAAACTGGTAAGAAACAACCTTGATTTTATTCATAACGGATCCAATATCAATTCGTTTATGAACGGAATCACCATTATCGGTAAAGATCAGCTGGTAGATCATCACACAGCAGTTCACCACAATTTCCCGAATTGTGAAAGTTATCAGAACTACAAGGGTATTTTCAATGGAAAATCACACGGAGTCTTCAACGGAAAAGTATTTGTTGATAAGATTGCTCAGAAAACAAATGCGTATCAGCAGAACAATAATGTACTGCTGAGCGAAGGGGCAATTATTGACACAAAACCCCAGCTGGAGATTTTTGCAGATGATGTAAAATGTTCTCACGGATGTACTGTAGGACAATTGAATGAAGATGCTCTTTTCTATTTAAGGGCAAGAGGTATCTCTAAAAAAGAAGCTCAGGCCTTATTGCTGTATGCTTTCGCAAACGATGCAATGCAGAATATAGATATTGAGCCGCTAAAAGAAAAAATCTCTAAGCTTTTGGCCGAGAAACTGGAAGTTGATATAGAATTTTAGTAATTATATAATTGATAATAGAAAGCACTTCATATTTTTATTGGAGTGCTTTTTTTATTCAATCTTAATCAAACCTTCAAGGTTTTGAAAACCTTGAAGGTTTATAATCTGCAATTTACTTATTTTTTAATCCACCACCGGCTGTCTTTTCTGTCTGAACGTTTTACTCCATTATCCAGCGTATAGGCAAAACCTACCCCCAGCGTTTGTTTAAGCTGTGTTTTTTTGATCTGATTATGATCATACATCAAATCTACCGTAATGTTTGAGGAAATGAATTTATTAACCTTTAAATTCAGGATCATTCCATACGCAAGAACGAGTCTTTCAGGGTGATCCAGATAATTGGAGAAAACAGAAGCGTTATTGGTAATATTCACATTTTCCATCAATTTAAATTTATAATATGCTGTTCCGAGAAAACCGTACTGTAGTAAAGAATTATCACCATCAGCTTTCAGTCCGTAAGTTCCGGCAGTCTGAAGATCTCTATCAAAAACAAATGTCCATCTGGCATTAGAAGGCCGCAACGTCACATTCACATTGTCATTTGGCCGGTACGTAATCCCCATCCCGACATTCAGATAACCGGGAGCCATAAAATTGGAAATTTTCTTAGCTTCAGGATTGTTTCCGTCTTCATATCCTACCGTAAACTGCGATATAACACCCGCTCCAACAGATAGATACCAGCTTTTTGAAACCTTTCTCCCGTAATTGGTAGAAACATTAATCACATCCTGGGTTTTTCTTATCCCAATTCCCTGAGTATCATTTTGCCCGTAATTTAAAAGAATAATATTTTCCCACAAATCGTTATCTTTTTCATAGGTAATATTATAATCTGCTCCCAGAAGCCAGCCTACATTATTGGCGCCACCTCCAACCCAATTGGAGAATGCTGCCTGGTTAATCATTAAAGACTGCTTACCAAGGATTGACCAGTGTTTGATAGTATCTGTTTTGACAGAAGCAGTGTCCAAGATGACCTGCGCATTCATAAAAATGCCTACAGAAAAGGAGAGAATTAATAAAAACTTCTTCATGAGTTCAGGATTTCATTGTATAAATTGCTAAACAAAAATATTAAATATAAATTTTATGAAGGAAAGCACAGCATTAAATCTCATATTCAAAATGTTAAAAAACTAAATTGAGTGACAATTCGATGAGTGAAAAATTAAATTAAAGCAAAAAATTACTTTTTGGCTGAAATAAAAAATAATCGTAGGGATTCATCGCCAAATTTTCCGAAATTTATCATTGGCTTTTGATTTGACATAAACACTTCATGCTAAAAAATAATGTAATTTCCAAAAAAGCTATTATAAACCCGTTGCTGATGCTTTCAGCCATGTGGCTGGGATATTTTCTTCAGCTTCAAGGCTTTTTTGAAAGTTGCTTCGGAGCAATCATCCCTTTATTACCGGAGGGTCTTCTGGGAATCATCACCTCTCCCCTGCTGCACGGAAATCTGGATCATATTGTCGGTAACTCTATTCCGATTGCAATCCTGATGTTTCTCCTATATCAGTTTTATCCGATGGTTGCCAATAAGGTTTTTATTCTCGGATGGCTTGCAACAGGTCTTCTGGTATGGCTGTTGCCGCCTATCGATATTATAACCGGTGATTATCTTTATACCTGTACCATCGGGGCCAGCGGCGTGGTATATGTTCTTGCTTTTTTTCTCTTCTTCAGCGGTATTTTTAAATGGAATATGAAGCTGCTTACCATCTCATTGCTTGTTGTATTGTATTATGGAAGCCTGGTATGGGGTATGCTGCCGGAAGAATTATTTTACAATCTTCAGGAACCGAGCAAAATTGCATGGCAGGCGCACATTGCAGGTGCTGTTGTGGGAGTAATTCTTGCTTTTATGTTTAAGAAAGTAGGAGAAAAAAAGAAAAGATATATCTGGGAATTCCCGAATTATTATAGTGAAAAAGATGATAAATTATGGCAGGAATATAAAGAAAATCACCCTGAAGATTTTCTGGAATTACCTTATAAAGAAAAAGATGACATCTGGAAACATCTTGATGATCTGAGAAGAAAATAAATCAGCTGAAGAAATTATCACTTTCAAGATTTAAGCTAAATTCAATACATTTGCCAAAACAACACAAATGTATTCTGAAGAACATCTCTATTCTATTGCCCTCCGCGAATGTAATTTAATTGGTGATATTAATTTCTATAAACTTGTGCGCACTTTCGGAAGTGCAAAAAAAGCCTGGCTGAATGCCAAAAAAGAATACAAAAAACTAGACGGCTTTGGCTACCGCATGGTTGCTGACATCGGAAATCCCGAACACTTGAAGTTTGCAGAGAATGAAATTAAATTCTGCGAAAAGAACAATATCATTATCAATCTCAGGCATTTTGGTGAGCTTCCGGAATTGCTCAATGAGTGCAACGATGCTCCGGCAATCCTTTACCAAAAAGGAAATTTTAATGATAAAAACCAGCGGATAAGCATTGTCGGAACCAGAAATATGACGTTATACGGACAACAGTTTCTTACTGATTTTTTTGAAGAAACACATTCCTGCAATTATGTTTCCGTGAGCGGACTTGCTTTGGGTATTGACAAAGAAGTCCATGAGCAGTCTCTTCAAAAAGAAATTCCTACCGCTGCAGTTTTAGCACATGGATTTCATATGATCTATCCTTCAAAAAACAGAAGACTGTCCGAAAAAATTTTGGAAGAGGGAGGTGCATTATTTACAGAATTTAATTCATCCCGCAAACCGGACCGCGAAAACTTTATCCAGCGGAACAGAATTGTTGCCGGTATATCGCCTGCAACCATTGTTGTAGAAACTGCTTTTGGCGGCGGATCGGTAAGTACTGCAACTTTCGCCAATCAATATAACCGTGAAGTATTTGCCTTACCTGGAAAATTTACTGATAAGCAAAGCCAGGGCTGTAATCATCTGATTTATCAAAACAAGGCCTCTGCTATCTCTACCCTCAAAGATCTTATTGATGATTTAGGACTTAAAAAGCCTAAAGCAAAAATGGATGAATTATTTTCACGCAGTGAGATCAGTATTCAATTAACTGAAACCCAGCAATTAATATTTAATATTATATCAGAAAAACCACAGATTTGTTTAGACGAAATTATTGAAAAAACAGCGCTTGCCTCTCATAAAATTTTACCTGTAATTCTGGATTTGGAGCTTTTGGGGAAAGTAAAATCACTTTCGGGGAGACAATTTATAGCAATATGAGATTTAACCATTTCTTAATATTGCATTGTTTTAAACATAACATTTAATTTTTAATAAAATTAATGGTTAAATTATCAATTTAATAATATTAACTATTTATATTATTAAACTTTCAACAATCATTCATTAAGGTGTTGTGAATCTTGAAAAAAAAATTAAATTTGTTGGCAATAATATTCAACCCTAATATATGGAACAATATAATATTGACCAGAAAATCCAAGAGTTTATAGCAAAAATTGAGGCCAAAAACCCTAATGAGCCAGAATTTTTACAAGCCGTAAAAGAAGTTGCTGTTACAGTAATTCCGTTTATTATGACTAAAAAGGAATATACGGGAATGAAACTTCTTGAAAGAATGGCGGAAGCTGAAAGAATCATCATTTTCAGAGTTCCGTGGGTTGATGACAAAGGCGAAATCCAGGTAAACAGAGGATTCAGAATCCAGATGAACTCTGCAATCGGACCATATAAAGGCGGTATCCGTTTCCATCCTACCGTAAATCTTTCGGTTCTTAAATTCTTAGCATTTGAACAGGTTTTCAAAAACTCACTTACCACACTTCCAATGGGCGGTGGAAAAGGAGGTTCAGACTTTGATCCTCAAGGAAAATCTGATATGGAAGTAATGCGTTTCTGCCAAGCTTTCATGACAGAACTTTGTAAACATGTAGGACCTGAAACCGACGTTCCTGCAGGAGACATCGGGGTAGGTGCAAGAGAAATCGGGTACTTGTTCGGGCAGTATAAGAAAATCAGAAATGAATTTACGGGAGTGCTTACCGGTAAAGGACTTGCCTACGGAGGTTCTTTGATCCGTCCTGAAGCTACGGGATATGGCGTGGTGTATTTTGCCGAGCAGATGCTTAAGACAATCGGGCAAACATTTAAAGACAAAATCGTAACGGTTTCTGGCTTTGGAAATGTAGCCTGGGGTGTTATCAAAAAAGTATCTGAACTTGGAGGAAAAGTAGTAACGATCTCCGGTCCGGACGGCTATGTTTACGATAAAGACGGAATCGACGGAGAAAAAATCGATTATTTATTAGAACTAAGATCTTCAGGAAACAACAGAGCTGAAGATTATGCTAAAAAATATCCTTCTGCACAATTTTTTGCAGGAAAGCGTCCTTGGGAAGTAAAATGTGATGTTGCTATCCCTTCTGCAACCCAAAATGAGCTTGATCTTGAAGATGCCAAACTTCTTGTTGAAAACGGATGCGTGTGTGTAACTGAAGCGGCCAACATGCCGTCAACTTTAGATGCAATTAATTATTTCCTTGATAATAAAGTGCTATTCTCTCCGGGGAAAGCTTCCAATGCCGGTGGTGTAGCAACTTCCGGATTAGAAATGACGCAAAACTCAATCCGTCTGAACTGGACCTCTGAAGAGGTTGATGCAAGGCTGAAAGAGATCATGATCGGAATCCACAAAGCCTGCAGAGACTACGGTAAAGAAGAAGACGGCTATGTAAATTACGTGAAAGGGGCAAATATCGCCGGCTTCGTAAAAGTTGCAGAAGCAATGCTAGCTCAGGGAGTCGTATAAAATATAAAGGTTGGGAATTTCCCGACCTTTTTTCATACAACCTGTTCCCGGGAATATAAATGGGATAAAAGTAAAAAGTGAAAGGAGAAAGCGTTGATGATTCAGCGCTTTTTTTAATTGTAAATTCTTTGGTAATTTTATAAATTATTATCTTTAGATATGAAAAACACATTTGAAAATACCGATGGATATATTCTGCTGTTTCCCGAAATAAAGGATAGGCTTGAAGATTTAAGGAGAATTATATGCTCCCAGAATTCTGACATTGAAGAATATATTGGCTATCAGATGCCTGCTTTCAGATATAAAAATAAGCCTCTTGTTTATTTTGCAGGCTATAAAAAGCATATCGGCTTTTATCCCGGTGCGGAAGGAATCAAAAAATTTCAGTCCGAATTTACAATAAGAAAGTACAAATTTTCCAAAGGTGCCGTTCAGTTTCCTCTAAGCGAAAAACTTCCTGCAGAACTGATCAGGAAAATTATTCAGTTCCGGATGGATGAGATTGAAAATAAAAAATCCTGAAAAATTTCAGGATTTCTTTATTGCATTATCTACTTATTTTTCTTTTTCATTTTTCTGTCGCCAGTAGTGGCATCCCGGTTTTTCCAGTTGGCTGTGTCGGTTTTAGATTTATCCCAATTGTTGTTGGAATTATTAGTCCCGTTATTCATTGTTCCGGTAGTTCCGTTATTCATGTCCTTGTGTCTGGCAGTATCTGTTTTCATACTATCAGTTGCTGTCTTCTGTGGAGTGGTTTGTGCAGATACTGCGATCGTTCCAAACATTGCTAAAGCTGTTGTTAAAATTAAATTTTTCATAATATAAATGATTTAAAGTGGTGTATAATGTTAAGTACAATAATCGTACAATGTGGTAGACTTAAAAATGTTTTAACTTGATTTATAACAATTTAAGACAAATTACATTATAAACAGGTTGAATAAAAATCCTGAAATATAAAATTCCAGGATTCCATTTCTACTTTACTAAATTTAAATACTTACTTCGACTTTTTCTTTTTAGATTTCTTTTCTTCTTTAGTCGCTTCATCATTAGGCTTGGTAGCATCCGTGTTCGGATCTGCACTTACAGTGGCTGAAGCATCAGTCGCAGTGGTTGCTGCTGCTGCATCTGTTGTTGAAGCTGGGTTGGTATTCTGAGTTTGAGTGCTGGCTGCTGAATTGGCACCCCATTCTGATGCAGCCTGTGTTCCCTGCTGAGTTTGAGTTGTCGTTTGATTATTAGGATTTTGGGTTTGAGACGGGTTCTGTTGTGTACTGTCCGTCTGAGCTGATACTGCGATTACTCCGACTAATGTAAACGCTGCTGTTAAAACTAACTTCTTCATAATAATTAATATTTTATTTATTAAATGGTTGTTTAACTTAAACGTCACTTTTTCTCCGGATATTATCCCGGAAGTCTTTATTTAACGGACTTTATAATTATTTAAGAATGATTTTGAATTATAATCTATTTTGCTAAATTTTTCATAATTCGTTCCACAAACTCATATGCAGCGGGACATATCAGCGTATTCTTCATCGTAAGATTATTGATCTGATAGATTTTTTTTCGGTCTGTATGCGGATATTCCCTGCAGGCTTTCGGACGAACTTCATAGATAGAACAGGTATTGTCGCTGTTCAAAAAGAAACAAGGAAGGTTCTGAAGCACTTTGTCGCTATCTTCATCTGTTCGCAGGAATTTGGTCTCAAAATCGGCTGGTTTCATGCGAAGATGTTTTGCTATTCTTTCGATATCTTTTTCCGTATAAAGAGGACCTGTGGTTTTGCAGCAATTGGCACACTGAAGACAGTCTATATTTTCAAAAACTTCATCATGCGTTTCCTGGACTACATAATCAAGGTTTTTTGGCGGTTTCTTTTTGATTCCGTTGAGAAACTTTTTATGCTCTTTTTGCTTTTGTAAAGCCTGCTTTTTGTATAAGTCTAAATTCATTTATTCTTTTCTTCCTTAAATTCCGGAAGATCCGTTTGTTGATAATGGCTGATTTTATCCAAATCCAGTACCGTTGAGAGATTTTCCTGATCCGGATAATACATTGGGGCAAATTTGGCTCCGTACACAATTTCTTCCGAAACATAAGACGTGCGCTGTACTACCGTATTGGAAAATACTTCATCAAATGCACGCACATGAACGATGATTTCAATATCTGTTTTTTTAAAATCCTCGTCAGAAAACCCGAAGAACGGAGAATCCTCATCAATCACATGAACGATTGTCCAGTTCAGCGCCAGCGTATTAATCCTGTTGAGGCGTGTTTTCAGCGTATAAAAATTACTTTTCTTTACACTGTTTTCAATTACTTCAATAGCTGCTGAAACAGTAACGTCAGCATCCGTTAAAGAATTATTTTTATAAGGAGCAAGCCTGAACATCAGCGTTGTTTTGTCCATAAAAGGAGCAATCAGGGCTATATCTGAAAATTTCAGATATGCTCTCGGCCTTGAAAATCTTCCGTAAAAAAGTCCCGTTGCAATGGCAAAGGTAAGCAATCCGAGGAAAGCTTCAAAGGTTGCAACAAGACTCGCCATGAAGCCTACCGGCGCAATTCTTCCGTATCCCACAGTGGTAAAGGTCTGGGAGCTAAAGAAAAAAACATCGATAAATTCATTTACCGCATCACTTTTATCGATTCCGGTAAGATGTTCTACCCCGATGAGATAATAAATTAAAGCAAAAAATAAATTCACCAGAATATACGCAACAACAAGGTAAGAAAGGAAATTAAAGGTTGACAGCTCCAGCATGGTGTGGTACCAGCTGAACCGGTTGAAAATATTCACGCCTTTCCTTCTGACGTTCGGAAGACCGTCTTTATTGATAAATCTTCCCGATGCATTATCCCCGAAACCACTGTTATCCGTATTTTTCTGACGAATTTTTTGCCTGAATTCTCTTGCCATGTATGATCATTTTGTTTTTAATTTCATCAGTCAGCAGAATGCTTATCACTTTCTTTATCTGAACTAACATGCAAAGATAGAATATTGTTTTCATGAAATTTATCAACCTTATTATTAAATTTCAGAATGAATTTTACCTTACTTTTGAATTATGAAAAAGTTAGAATCACGGGAAGATATAGAACATCTTGTCAATTCATTTTACGCAAAAGTTATTAAGGATGAGACGATAAGTTTCTTCTTTACTGATATTGCCAAGGTAGACTGGGACAAGCATTTGCCCAAAATGTATATGTTTTGGGAATCTATATTATTCGGGCAGATGACGTATAAGGGAAATCCTATGGGAGCACATTTCCCCGTTAATGAAATTCAGGCAATGGAACAAAAACATTTCGACCGCTGGCTTAAACTCTGGAAAGCTACCATTGAGGAAAACTTTGCAGGTGAAAATGCAGAAATGGCGATTTACAAAGCCGAAAATATCGCCAAATTAATGGCATTTAAAATGGATCTTGCGAGAAGACTATAAACTCTTACAGACCTAAGGAACAATTACCGTAAAAATATAGGCTGCAAGATTTACCAGAAGTACCGTTCCGTAAAGAATATTCGTTTTGCCGCGGCTTAACGAAAGCATAACGATAAATACTGATAATGAAAGTAAAATAATATCTTTTTTGTCCAGTCCTAAAACCAAAGGAATATCATACATAATACAAACAACGGAAACCGCCGGTATGGTAAGTCCTATACTTGCCAGAGCAGAACCTAAAGCCAAATTAAGACTCGACTGGATCTGATTGCTTCTTGCCGCACGGATAGCAGCAAGACCTTCGGGCAATAAAACAACCGCAGCAATAATAACCCCAACAAGAGATTTTGGAGCCCCTAAACTCCGAACCATATTTTCAATGGTAGAAGAAAGCCCTTTCGCCATTAATACAACTATAGCCAAACAAATCACCAGAAAAATAAAGCTGGATAGTGTTTTCTGAAAAGAAGGAATATAATTTTCCTCTGGATGCTCTTCGGGAACAATAAAGTAATTTCGGTGCCTTACGGTCTGTACCATCAGGAAAATCCCGTAAATGACAAGACAGGCGATTGAAACGAATATCAGCTGTGCCTGATTATAAAAAGGTCCGTTAACACTTGAAGTAAAATTAGGAAGAACGAGCGTGAGAATAAGAATTGACACAATGCTTACCAGGTAGGTTGTTGCTGATGTCCTGGCAAAAAACTGTTCATAATATTTTACTCCACCCACCAGTATACAGATACCTAAAATCCCGTTGAGAATAAGCATTACAGCGGCAAATACAGTATCCCGGGCCAGGGTAATGGCCTGATCACCGCCGGCAACCATAAGAGAAATAATAAGTGCTACTTCAAGTATCGTAATACATAGTGCGAGTATAATCGTTCCGAAAGGCTCTCCTACTTTGTGGGCCACAACTTCTGCATGGTGAACAGCAGAAATCACGCTTCCCGTTAATAGAATACCGGCAATTACATCAAAAACAATTCCGGTACCCATAAGGCCGGAAAAATAATATCCAACGGCAAGGATGGGAAAAATGTAAGTATAATGTAAAAGTTCTTTTATTTTCATAGCGTCTACAAAATACAAAAAATCTATGGCTTTTGAAATATTAAAAGAAAATATTAATGTTATTTAATGACTCCAGCAATAAAAATCCTGAAGGTCTGTCAGCATATGAAACAATAAACCAATTGCAACAATTCTGATATTTCCTTTGAAGAACAGCATCAAAAAATACACCGCAATGGCATAATAAGAATGTAAAAAATGAAATCCAACACTTGCACGATCCGGATCGAAAATAGGATCTGCAAAAAGATGATCCAGATCGACGAGCATGGTAGCCAGAAGAATAAGATAGGTTTTCTTCCACGTTTTGCGGTAAAAAATCAAGGCAATACATACCGGAAATACAAAATGCAGAAAGTAATGCACAAAAGTCCTCAACAAAGCAGTATCTGAATTTTCCATCTGTTTACATTAATTATCCTTCCATCTTAATATAAGTGGCAGATCTTCTTTTTTAAATTGTAATCTTACGTAATATTCCCTCCCTCGGTTTCCATAGAAAATAGAGCTGAGATCTGAAATTATATTTCTTTCTTTTTGGTTTAATGATTTCAGCTTCGAAAACAGTAATGTATTATTTCTGATAAAAATATAATTTGCATTGAGCCTGCGAGCAGTATTAAACTTATTTTTTGTTGAATATATTTCAAGACCGTCAGGCTTTTTCTCAATAATATTCGGCTGAAACGGAATGGCTGTAAACTGATTCTGCGCATTAACCCACTTTTTATTCTGAAAATGTTGTAATGCTTTTTCAGGGATGGGAGTTTTTAATGAAACAAAATAATCAGGCTGTACGATTTTCTGAATGGTTTTCTTTTCAATTTCATTGAAGTCATCGTCGTAGGTATATGTGATGATGGTATCATTTACCCGCTTCAGGACAGCTGTTGCTTTCAATGAACTGATCTGCAAAGAATCTGAAATACTTGTATTAAATACTGAAGTAATACTTTCAATATTATCCTTATTTAACTCTGCATCAATAAAATAATTATTTTCTTCAATGTTAGAAATAACTGATGAAAAATCATCTTTTTGTCCATTATTAATTTCAATATTATCCGAATTTAGATGTACAGGAAAATTCCGTATTTTATTGTTAGAAATAAATGAAATACTTCCCAGCGATCCATCAATAAACTGATCTGAGCTGAAATTTGTTTTTTGTGAAAATTCCTGAAATAATGGTTTTATATTTTCAAAAGCAGAATCGGAAGTTCCGGCAATACAATAAGTGCCTTCTATTTTGATAAAAAAGTAACCTTTCCGAAACAAATCATTTCCTTTTTGTGAAAAACCATTTTGCTTTAAATAAGTAAGAAATGTTGATTTGTCTTTAAGCTCCAGAATACAATACCAATCTGAAAAACCGGTTTTCTCCAGGTGGAAGATCTGTAAAAAATCGGGAATCTTGACTCCCGAATCTTTTACCGACATTCCCTTTTTGTCTTTTGTTTTTGATTGGAACCACTCCGATGGATGTCCCAGAAAGCTTAACAGATACTGCCTCGTTGCCTTTTTAACATCGAGTAAAACAACAGCATCTGCATTACATGGAACATATTTTAATTCTTTATCGGTGTGATAAAGGATAAAGTATCCGCAAACGAGCAGAATCAGCAATACAAAAGCCGCTAACCTCTTTTTCATTACAGGACAGGCTGTTTTTTGTCAGCTTCATGCTGTCTGTACAGTTCATCAAAAAGATCAAAGAAGTACATCAGGCTGTTTTCCGAAGATCCTTTAATTGAATAATCGATTTCTGTCCGGATCGTATTTCCTTTAGATTCCGATTTAAAATAAATATTGCCTACATTCTTTTTCACCGTATCCAACATTTTTCTTTCGGAGCCGCTTTTGAATTCCTTTTCCAGCCCGGTCAACAGCTTCTGAACATCCAATCTCCCCGACGCCGGGTATTTTGTCGAATCTTTCATCCAATTTTTGGATTTTTGTCCCTGATTTTCAATATTTAATCCGTTTTCAGAGGTCATAACATATACAATCCCGTCTTTTACGGTAAAGAAAAGTTCATTCATATATCCGGAATTATTATCCTCTTTGAAAGAATACAAGCTTCCTTTTTTAGAAAAGTTTTTTGAAGTGTTTTTATTGGCAGCAAGCAGATTGAAAATACGATTCCAATATCCTTCATTTTCAGTAGCAAAGGCAAAGATAAAATCCGGCACTGCAACTTCTTTCGTTTTCTTTATTTCTTTTTCATTATAATCGTTATCATATTCATAATCAGTGTACTCTACCGTTTTGGATTTTAGTTCATTAAGTACAAAAATTCCGTTTCCGGGTGCAATTTTGGAAATTGCCTCTTCATCCAGCACGATTTTAACCGTTTCCATGATCAGTTCGGTTTCTTTCTGATATTTGGAATCCCCTGCATTTTTCATCAGCGCATACATCATGTCGAAATATTTGCTTCCATCTACGTTAATTGCATAATAACCAATACTTTTATCATTAATAAGGCGGGCAAGCTTCTTATTTTTACTCCCTTTATAGATTTCTGAAACACTTTTCTGAACCTCAGGATTTTTGTGCTGATAATTATTAACCAACCTTACCTGATCTTTATCAAAATAAAGATTATACGACGAATTGGAGTTATAAGCAGAGTTGATAAGACTGCCAAATTCGTACATCTTCATCATTCTGCCATAAATGCCATTATTGATTAAGCTTCCATAATCGGTGTAAACAAAAACATCCGCTGCATTATCTCTGGAGGCCGTCATTTCAGCAGGAATATTAAGCTCAAGGTTAGAGTTAAAGTACTGATCAAAAGATTCTTCTGCAAGCTTTCTGTGCATTTTGAATTTTTCCTTTTTCAGGGAATCCATTTCTTTTTTAAAATCACCGTATTCAGGGATTTCCAGATCTTCCATATCCTCTTCCGGAGCAGGCAAAGGCTCAGTTTCTACAATGGGCTCCTCATATTTTTTATCCGTTGACCCTTTCTTTTCTTCAGGGTATTTGTGATGTTTTTCCAGGTATTTGATGTTTTTCTGAATATTTTCAATTTCAGCCGTATTTTCTTTGATGCTTTCCTTTAAATATTTAATATCATCTTTCAGATATTGTATTTCTTCCTTATAATCGAAAGGCTTTTCCGGTGTATCTGCATAGACACTATCTACGGCTACGCTATCTACAGCAGCGGCAGCTACACTATCTATAACTGCAGCAGCACTATCTGCAACAGCTGTTTCATCCCATTTATCTTTATAAGGCTTATCGTAGCTTATCATCTTAAGAACAGCACGGCTGCCATTCCAGGCTACAAAAATATCATCATCCAGGCTTACGTAAGAGTAGTTATTTTTACGGGAATTTTCCAGTCCGTTTTTCTTAATGGAATTAATGAATTCCTGAAACTTTTCTTTGTTATCAATGATAAAATGTGCTGTGTAAGCCTTTACAGAATCATTGAAAGAAGCATAATGATATTGCGGGGCATCATATTTAATTCCCGTTTTGGAATAATCGGTCCATGAAAGTTTTGCTTTATTTTTTTTGGTTACTTCCTGCAGGATAGGGTTAAATTTTTCCCAGTTGATTTTTTTATCGAGCTGTTTTCCATTGATTTCCATATAGAAAAGCACGTCTGCAGGCAATTTCATACGCTGTTGTGCAAAAGCAAGGGTAAAGCAGGACAATAAAAATATCACTTGTATTTTTTGTAGTATCGATTTCATGGTGTGTGATTGATGTTATTGAAACAGAATAATATTTTGGAGTTGTTTTTTCTGAAGGATAAGATCGAGGATATTGGCTTCCATCTTCACCGCCTTTCGGTTAGGAGAAAGTGAATACGCTGTATTCGACTGGGATTTTACCGTATTTTCAAACTGCAGCACGGAAACATAGCGTGCATCATTGAAAATCTCCCGGTCTGCCTTGCTCATTTTATCATAATCACTTTTGAAAGTGTTTACTTTATTCCTAACAAATATTTTCTTAACCAGGTTTTGATTATAGATTTGTGTGGGAATCATTTTACCGATAATATTTCTGGCTTTCAGCTGTTCCAGGCCTGCATTAATATTTTTAATCTTACTGAAATTACAGCTTAATTTTATGATGTAATTATCAAAATCCATAGAGGTTTTTACATTGGAAATTCCAGGCGTTGATTTAAAAATTTTGGCAGCTTCGTTGACTTTCGCTTCAATTTCAGGCCTCTTCGGAACTTTTCTTCCGTTAATCGTTTCCATTTTTGAGATGGAAGCCAGTCTTGTTTTGCTTTTACTTGCATTCAGTATCAATGTATATTCACCACTTCCGTCTGCTTTCACATTTACTTTGTCTAAAATATCAAAGCAGCTTGTGAGGATTAGCAGAGGCAAAATCACAAAGAGTATCTTTAAGTTTTTTTTCATTGATTGGTTTATTATTAAATTCTTCCTTTCAGATAATCTTGCCGAAGTGGCTCATCCAACTTCTCGATGGCATATCTAAGGCAGGTTCTTGGCATCTGCTGGTAATATTTATTTAAATAAATGATCAGCTCCTGCTTATTTTTCTGTCCCATTTCTCTAAGCATCCATCCGTTTGCCTTATGCATCAGATCGTGTGTATGGCTTAAATTCTGTGTGACAAATTCTTTGGTAAGGTCAAAAAAACCTTTTTTAATATAATAGAATGTTCCTACAACAGCCATTCTTTTGTGCCATATTTCTTCAGAACCGGAAAGGTTTCTTAAAAGCTCTTCTTTCTGATATTCAAAACAATATCTCCCTAAAATCTTATAGCAGCTTGAATCTACCAGATCCCAGTTGTTGATGTACTTCAAATAATCCAGATAAAAATTCACAATCTCATTTTTTGTAGCTTCATCTTTTATCTTTTCGAATTTTAAAACCAGAATCAGCAATGCCGTAAGACGATGTTCATGATATACGGACGAAAGCAGTTCACTAAGATCCGTTAACAAAACCTGAGCATAATATTCTTTGGCAACAGAACGCTGATCCGGAACGGTTACTCCCAGAAACAAGTCTCCTTCACCATATTCTCCCTTGCCTGTTTTAAAAAACTTCGGAAAAAATTCCGCTTTTTCGGGGACGGAAAGAACAGCTAACGCTTCCTTTATTTCTGTAATGATGCTCATCTCTTTTTACAGCAATAATTTAATGTAATATGCTTGTTTACAAATTTTTATTTTCTTCATCTAAAGCAATTGTTCCGAGTTCTTCTTCTTCTCTGGCAATTTTGTTCGGATTCGCAAGTTTACCGATCGTAAGCCCCTGAACAACAATTGAGAACACTACCACACAATATGTAATACTTAAAACAGCAGTACTGTATTCATTCTTCGGAATCGAAAGAGCCAAGGCAATGGAAACTCCACCCCGGATTCCTCCCCAAACCAAAACTTTTACTGTCTGCGGGCTAAAAGTTCTTTTCATAAATTTTGTCGGGCCATAAATGGAAACGAGTCTTGCTATTAATACAACAACAATAGCTGCAATTCCCGGAATCATGAAATGGCTTAAATCCTTGATTACCAATAGTTCAAATCCTATAAAAAGAAACAGCACGGCGTTCAGGATTTCATCAATTAATTCCCAAAATTTGATCAAATAATCCTGGGTGATGGATTTCATTTTAAATTTAACATTAAAATTCCCCATGAATAATCCTGCCGCAACCATGGTTAAAGGTCCGGAAATATGCATCTGCCGTGCGATGAGATATCCTCCCATTACCACAGACAGCGTTACCAGTACGGAAATAATATAATCATCCACTTCCCGCATCAATCGGGAAGTTACCCATCCCAATATCACACCCAGCAATAATCCACCTCCGGCTTCTTTAAGCAATAAAAGCCCGATACTTTCTACTCCGAGATCTACTTCATTACCGATAGCCAGCTGAAGAACTACCGTAAAAACCACTACCGCCATACCATCATTAAACAAAGATTCTCCTGCCACTTTCGTTTCGAGAGATTTCGACACATTGGCCTGTTTCAGGATACTCAAAACCGCTACAGGATCAGTTGGTGAAATGAGCGCCCCAAAAAGCAGGCAGTAAATGAAGGGAAGCTCTATCCCCAGAAACGGTAGAATATAAAACATCCCGAATCCCACCACAAATGTAGATATAACCACGCCTAAGGTCGAAAATATAAGCACGGGGCGCAGTTGTTCTTTAAGGTCGTCTATGTTGATATGAATTCCCCCCGCAAAAAGAAGGAAATTCAGCATGGCTCCCATGAGCACTTCTGTAAAATCGATGCTGTTCATCAGATTATGAAGATGCCCGAAAGTTCTGGGCAGCACCGTTTCCCCGAAAGAAACCAAAAATATGGAAACGACAATAGCGATTACCATAATTCCGATAGTACTCGGAAGTTTAAGGAACCTGTAATTAAGGTATGCAAAAATAGATGCTAAAACGATTAAAGCTGAAAATGAATAATATAACTCCACTAAGCTGTTATTTAATGTATTTTTTGTTAGAAATCAATATAAAGGACCTTTATGTAAACGGCATTGTCATCCTTACTCCAGATGTCGAACATTCCACCTTTTCCTGGTTTTGAAACTCTTGTGTAATCCTGTCCGAGATTCAGAATATTCAGCAGAATATATTCATCACCAACTGAATTAACGATATATGATGTTTTTTCAGACTTTCCGTCGCCGGAACTTCTGATGGCATCCGTAAGCGTACGAAACTGACTGAGATGATGCATAAAATTGCTTCCGTCTTTTTTAGAATCGAAAGCTCTCAACAGAATCAGGATAACATCCAGATTGGTAGGGTCTTTTTCATAAAGGACTTTTCCCTTTTTAATGCATTCGTCAAAATCTCCATTTTTGAACGCATCCGCCAAAGTTTTGAAATCTTCATCTGTTGTAGAAACAAGATCGCTTCTGAAATTTCTTCCGTAATACAAATGTTGGGATTCTATCGAATCGAGAGCTTTAGGATAAGCTTTGTACTTGAAAATCAGCTTTTCATAATTATACGGAGATTTTTCGTTTTTGAGATCTTTCCCTATCATTTTCAGATCAACTACCGGTTTCGATTTCTGGCCAAAGCTGAAAACCGAAAACAAAAGCAATAAAAGCAAAAGGTGATTTTTCATTATGATGAAGGATTGGTTTCTTCCTCGTCGTTGTCGAAATACTCGAAAAGGAAATCATTGTATGGAAATCTTGAGATATGAATTTTCATAACCTCATCATAGATCATCTTTTTCATTTCAGGAAAATTCTCTTTGGTAAGCGCTGAAATAAATACGGTTGGATATTTTGATTTCGCCATCCAGGTATTTTTCCACTCTTCCAGAGAAATATTTTTTCTTGTGGAAGGCGTAAGGTCGTCTTCATCTTTTTTCTCGTAGCTGAAATCGTCAATTTTATTAAAAATCATAATCATCGGCTTTTGATGCGCATTAATTTCCATTAAAATCTGGTTGACGGAATCTATATGATCTTCAAAGCTTTCGTGAGAAATATCCACCACATGTATCAGAAGATCTGCTTCGCGGACCTCATCCAGAGTAGATTTGAACGATTCAACAAGCTGAGTTGGAAGTTTTCTGATAAATCCTACGGTATCAGTAAGCAAAAAAGGAAGATTACCGATCACTACTTTCCTTACCGTGGTATCCAGTGTGGCAAATAATTTATTTTCAGCAAAAACCTCTGATTTTGAAAGCGCATTCATCAACGTTGATTTTCCCACATTGGTATATCCTACCAGTGCAACACGTACCACCTTGCCCCTGTTGTTTCTTTGCGTAGCCATCTGTTTATCGATGGTTTTCAACTTATCTTTTAGCAATGAAATTCTATCACGGATGATACGTCTGTCTGTTTCAATCTCTGTTTCCCCCGGACCTCTCATCCCAATTCCCCCTTTCTGACGTTCAAGGTGAGTCCACATTCTGGTTAATCTCGGCAACAGGTATTGATACTGCGCCAGTTCTACCTGGGTTCTTGCGTATGATGTGGTAGCACGCTGGGCGAAAATATCAAGGATCAGGTTGGTTCTGTCCAGTATTTTTACCTCCATTTCTCTTTCCAGGTTTTTAAGCTGGGATGGAGAAAGTTCGTCATCAAAAATGACAGTTCCTATTTCGTTTTCTTTTACGTAATCTCTGATTTCCTGAGCTTTGCCGCTTCCGATGAATGTTTTGGAATCCGGCTGCGTTAATTTCTGGGTAAAGCGTCTGTCTACGGTGGCTCCTGCGGTGTACGCCAAAAACTCCAGCTCGTCCATATATTCCTGAAGTTTATCCTCATCCTGATGTTGCGTAACAACACCTACCAAAACGGCCTTCTCGTAATTGTGTTCTTTCTTTTCTAGCATTAAATTCTGTCTGTATTTGTGAGATTTACAAGATACCATTTTTAGTTAAAAAAAACAAAATGAATTTTTGTGGTATTTATTGTGCCTTAATAAAAAAACAGACTCCCTGAAAAGGCAATCTGCAAGTTTTACTATCGATAAGCTAATTTCATAATTACATTGCATTTGAAAATAAAAAACTCCGGCTTGGGAAGTCACCTAACCCAACCGGAGCTTTAAAATCAAATAATCAGACCGTTTTCAACCTTTTTGCGCTTACATTTGACTGTATAGTACAAACGGTAGCATATCTGGCTTGAATATTATCAGGATTTTGTCTGTGTGGTAATACCCTGCTGAAGACGGACACCGTAATTACCACCCCAAGAATTTTGTCTAAAATTAACAGAACTAACATTACCTCCACTTGGGTAGTTAAACCAATAAGTATTTGATCCTACCAATGTACTATATGCTGTAACTGATATATAAGCCCCGAAATAACCATTTCCAGAAGTATTAGGTGTCTTTGCAGTCGGACGCTTACACACGAAATACACCCGCCCATTTCCTTTGATATAAAATGCATTTCCCATATTTACGAATCCACTTGTTTTTGAAGCAGAAACTTTTACGTTGTTACCACCGCCACTGGAGCCAACAACAAGAGAGAAGCCGATCGTATAACTATTTGCCGGAACCCTAGCGTCATTATCATTGCTAACAAAAGTATAGCCACCACTATGATAAATTAACGATGAACTATTCATCTGTGCATTAGCCTGTCCAATGCGGTATGATCCCGGAACATTTGCCGTATTGGCAATTGCCGCATACTCTGTTGCCGTAATTTGTACCCAATCGTTTACACCTGCCGCATCATAAGCGTTACAGCTTGCACATCCTGCTGTGCTAAGCGCTCCTCTTAAAGCATCACCATATACTACGTTACAGGTCGTACCCGCCAAGGATGGATTGAATGTTACAATTCCATTACTTGCTCCTGTATAGGTTCCACTCAAATTATAAGTAATAGTACCGCTTGCAGAGGTAAATGTGCCTGCATTTCTCTGTAATGTAAGACCATTCACAGTAAAGGTTTCTGCAGGATAACCGGCTCCGATTGGTGCTCCGGTATAAGATATAGTATAGGTTCCGGTATAGGCAGTATTATTTATTAATGTGCCTATAGGAGATTGGGTTATACTGCCGCATGTAACAGCAGGAGCATTAGAAACCGGCATAGTAAGCGTACAGCTCTTTCCACCGATATTAATAGCAAAAGATGCCGTCCCGCTACCGGCAGGTGTCCCTGTAATAGTGTATGTTAAAGTACCTGCTCCTGTAGCAAAGTTACCGGATGCCAATGTAGCTGTTAATCCTGTAACGCCTGTAGATGCAATTGTTTGACCGTTATATGCAGAGCCATTACCTCCACCATAACCAATTACAAAAGAAACTCCGGTAGCTTCAATTGCTCGTACTAATGCTCCGTTTTTTATAGCACCTGCACAATCCAGAGACGTTATAGGAGGTTGAATAACCGCAACTGTTTTCGAACAATTTAAAACCAGTTTTGTCCAGCTTCCCATTAAAGTTCCGGAAGAAGTTGGAGTTCCGCTCAACGTATATTCAACAAGTTGCGACTGCCCTGAAATTAAAGTTGTTGTTGTAGGAGTTACAGATGCTACCGTTACCCCAGGAACTCCACTCAAAACCAAATCAGAGGGCTGAAATGCGATGGTTGCCGTTGAAAAGGAGTTGTTTGTAATAGTAACCGTAAACTTATTTGCTGCCGTAAGAGCCGTTCCATTGGTATAACTGCCTGTAAAACCGTTCATATTACAGTCGGCCATCACTGAAGGGATATTGGTGCTCCCCATTCCAAGGCTTTTCCAGACAGCGCCGTCAAAATAATAGTAGCCAGCTTCTGTAATGCCAGATGTTTTAAATGTTTTTGGATTTGTTGGTGCTGATGTTGCATATACAATAGTTCCGGTTTGCGGAATATCATATTGAGGATCACCAGACTTAATTTCATCTCCTGTGAGCCGTGGTGCAATAAATCCTTCAGGTTTGCTGCCATCTTTTGTATTGGCCGTAACATCTAAAGTCGCCTTAGGCGAGCTTGTTCCTATTCCAACGGATCCATTATCTTTAGCCACAAAATCGGTTGCTGCAGCTCTGGCTGTTCCGTCTGACTTGGTTCCGAGCTTCACAAAACCGTTTACCGCATCGTTTACCCAGGCATCATTGGTGGCATCCGCTCCTGTACTTGCCATACTTCCCATAGGACGCCATTCCCCTCCTTTTACATTTCCTTTCGCAGCGCCGTTGGGATTATAAAAGTAGTAATAGCCTGGTGAAACAGCTGTAGCGGTAGAGGAGCGGTTGCCGGTAGTAAGGGTAGTGCCGGTAGCACGGTTATAGACAATCATGCCGTCAAAGTAGGTAGGGAATGTAATTCCATTTGCCTGCGAAAGATCAAACTCAAAGTTAATAAGATCCACACTGGGAATAACGATCCCTTTATGCTTGTTGTTTGACTCCCCGGCCTCTGCACTGTAATTTGTACTGGCGTCAAGAATTACACTTGAACCTGTAATGCTTGGTACGGGGATACTGTTGGTAAGAATTTGGGATTTTGCAGCAATTGCAATAAAAGCTGCTGTCAGTATAATTATTTTTTTCATCCTTTGTTTTTAATATGACACTATAAAATGATTAATAAGAACCTCTTAACCAGCCGTTTCCGCCCCAGATAAATACCGCTCCACGAGTATTGGGCAGCGTATAATTGGTAGCCATCGGAAGATCATCGGTGTAGGTGATCAAAAAATTGCTCCCGCTATTGTTCTGGATATAAAGAACCTTACCAATGTCTGCTGCCGTAAGAGGCGTAAGATTGAAGACAGGTGACGGCGCCGAGGTAATAATCGAAAGGGTATTAATGGATTTGGTAAGGTCTGATGCCACAAGGCTACCGTAAGTAGACCCATCTCTTCTTATAACAGCGCTGGACGCTACATTGGAAGAATCTCCGCCCATTTTCTGCCAGATACTGCCATCAAAATAATAATATCCTTGTGAAGAGATGTTTGCCGTTTTGGCACTTGGTGTGGTAACTGCTGAAGTGGCATACAAAATGACACCTGTCTGCTCAACTTTGTACTGGGCGTCTCCCCCCTTAATCTGGTCTCCCGTTAATCTTGGTGCGATAAGGCCTTCCGGCTTGCTGCCATCGGTTGTTTTTGCTACAATATCCAATGTAGATTGCGGCCGGTCTGTATTAACTCCTACCTGCGCAGCAATTGAAAGACTGAATAAAAATCCAGCCATTGTAATAATTTTTTTCATGCTTTTTTCTTAATGTGTTTTATTTATAAATTTTAATCTGAGCTATAGTAATCTTTGCTTACAAAAAGTTTCGGGAAAGCTTTACTATTATAAAACTGATTACGGTTGTATTTGGCTTTTCAAATCATCAAAATATATTGTCTTTACAGAATAAGAAACTTTCTTACACCTGAGAGTTTTACAATTTCTAATCTTTTTCTTCCTGTATATGATTAAAATATTATGCTTACTCTAATTTTTCAATGAATATGGTAATGCTTGAAGTAACAGCAGGAAAACCTCCTGAAGCAGGAAATGATGGGTAACCGACAAAAGATACTCTATAAATTTCATTACGTCCAAAAAGACTGATGTAATTAACAGCAGAGTCTCTGTTTCCAGGATTGAAATTATCTGAAAAATCATTCCAAACATTGGCTCTCGCATCTCTTAATACAAAGGAAGCAGAGTCATTATCTCCTGTTCCGGCTTTCTGCATCCAGGCAGATGCTCTGTCGCTAAAGCCATTTATCCTGAACTGTGGAACAGCTTTTGATCCGGTTCCATTATATCTTACAGAAATACTTCCGATTGTGGTAATTGAAGTTGTGGGTGTACTTGAATTAATAGGCACTGTTTTTCGTACATAAATTAAATTTGAGAAGTTACTGTTTTGTCCTATAGAAACACTGCAGTTTGTTCCCAGAAAAGATATTGGGACAGGAATACTTGTTGGGGATGTAAAATTGGGAACTCCGGATACAGAATATGATATTGTTCCGTTTCCGTAATTTAAGCTGCCTGGATTTAATGTAAAAGTAAGACCATTTTGTGTAAAGGAAGACACAGCATTATATGCTCCTCCGTTCCCACCTGAATAAGGTATCGTTAAAGTTCCGGTATAAGCTACACCCGAAACAAAAGTTAATGGAAATATAGTTGCTCCACTACAGTTTAATGCAGCAACTGAAGGGTTTGCCGTAGTTTCGTTATTGATTGATCTCCATTCTGTACCATTCCAGAATACAAAGCCTTTGTAATTTAGCGTGCCTGCACCAGTGTTATAAACCATCAATCCGACAGCCGGAGCAGGAATAGTAACCTGGTCGGTAATACTTGTAAGAGCAACTCTCGGAACAAGTATTCCTTTGTTGGTTGCTGTGAGATCCAATAACGCACTGTTATTCGGTGCGCTTGTTCCTATTCCAACTGATCCATTGTCTTTAGCTACAAAATCTGTTCCTGCAGTCCTTACTGTCCCGTCTGATCGGGTTCCGAGCTTCACAGCATTGTTAGCAGCATCGTTGATCCAGGCATCGTTAGTTGTATCAGCTCCTGTACTTGCCATAGGGCGCCATTCCCCTCCTTTTACATTTCCTTTAGCAGCGCCGTTGGGATTATAAAAGTAATAATAGCCTGGTGAAACAGCTGTAGCGGTAGAGGAGCGGTTGCCGGTAGTAAGGGTAGTGCCGGTAGCACGGTTATAGACAATCATGCCGTCAAAGTAGGTAGGGAATGTAATTCCATTTGCCTGCGAAAGATCAAACTCAAAGTTAATAAGATCCACACTGGGAATAACGATCCCTTTATGCTTGTTGTTTGACTCCCCGGCCTCTGCACTGTAATTTGTACTGGCGTCAAGAATTACACTTGAACCTGTAATGCTTGGTACGGGGATACTGTTGGTAAGAATTTGGGATTTTGCAGCAATTGCAATAAAAGCTGCTGTCAGTATAATTATTTTTTTCATCCTTTGTTTTTAATATGACACTATAAAATGATTAATAAGAACCTCTTAACCAGCCGTTTCCGCCCCAGATAAATACCGCTCCACGAGTATTGGGCAGCGTATAATTGGTAGCCATCGGAAGATCATCGGTGTAGGTGATCAAAAAATTGCTCCCGCTATTGTTCTGGATATAAAGAATCTTCCCAATGTCTGCTGCCGTAAGAGGGGTAAGATTGAAGACAGGTGAAGGCGCCGAGGTAATAATCGAAAGGGTATTAATTGATTTGGTGAGGTCTGTCGAAACAAGACTTCCGTAAGTAGACCCATCTCTTCTTATAATAGCGCTCGACGCTACATCGGAAGAATCTCCGCCCATTTTCTGCCAGATACTGCCATCAAAATAATAATATCCTTGTGAAGAGATGTTTGCCGTTTTGGAACTTGGTGTGGTAACTGCTGAAGTGGCATACACAATGACACCTGTCTGCTCAACTTTGTACTGAGCGTCTCCCCCCTTAATCTGGTCTCCCGTTAATCTTGGTGCGATAAGGCCTTCCGGCTTGCTGCCATCGGTTGTTTTTGCCGTAACGTCTAAAGTCGCCTTAGGAGAAGTTGCATTAATTCCTACCTGTGCAACAATTGAAAGACTGAATAGAAATCCAGTAACTGTCATAATTTTTTTCATACTTTTTGATGTGTTTTAATTTTTTAATTAATAATTGAGTGCAAATGTTATTTTAAGTTTTAACCAAAATATCAGACATTAATTACAGATTACATACAAAAATCCAGTTAGTTTATAGAGTCTATTTTTATACAGAATCCGGATACGGTAAGCTGAATCATAAACTGTAAACACAATTCATTGAACGCTTTAAAAATGAAAATAAAATGGATAATTGGCCTTTAAAATGCAAATAGCCAAGAGAAAGATTTGTTTTGATACGTTGCAAATATGCACGCATGAGCAATCGAACAGGGAACTGTAACGTTTTCATCATAAGTGTTTTAATTATGTTTAAATAATCGTTTGCAAATATAATAAAATTATAATTATATACAATAATTCTAATACAAAGTGAATTTTTATTTTGAAAAACGTTACTGTAAGCCGATTACCGCATTTCTTTTAAGATTGATCTCAAAATGATCTGCGGGATCTCCGTTGGAAAGTAGTGACAAGATTTTAAAAATTCTCTGGAAATTTATAATCAAAGGATATTGTCCTTTGTACGCTGAAAATAATATTTCCAGCATCTTATATTGTTGAAGTCTTTTCTGAGGTATCTCTTTCCTGGCCAGTTCATCCGCCGACTGAAATTTGTAGAGATCCAAAATAAGATCTCCCATTTTCCATTTTCTGAAAGCTTCCGGCTTAATTCTTCTGTTTTTTAACTGTTCTTTATTTTGGATTAAAAAGAGAATATCTTCACCCGTGAAATCTTTTGTGCTTTCGATAAATTCTTTCGGCCAGTCATCCGGGATCATTCTTAGCCGTACAAGCTCTTTAAGATGGAAGAGCATAAAATCGTGGTAGGAAGCAGATTTCAGAATGTCCTTGTTCCAGATCATTTTATTTCCTGATTCCTGCAAGGCGTCATATTCTTTTTCATACAGCGGAAACAGTTCATTAAAACGTGGGACGTCGTTTAAAACTTCCGTTTGCACTTCAAATCTGTCCGAGGAATGTATGGTAAGAACCTTATAAGCAGGAATATAAGCTGCGAGCGACGGGACCTGGATATTGACAAGCATTTTGCCATTTACGGTTCGGATTCCGGTATCATTGATATGCATGTGCCCTGCAAAATGAATCTGCAGACCAGCTTCTGCAAATGCTTGCGCTACTTCTTCTTCAGGCACCCTTTCCATCTGCCATTTTTTTTCACCTAACAAGCTCTTGATTTCCCGTGTTGCACCGTCATTGAAATCAATCATGGGATAATGCGTAAATGCAATGACGGTTTTACCATTTTCTTTCGCCTCGGCCATTGTTCTTTTGACCCAGTCAATCAGATGCTTTTTGTGAGTGAGTACATTATTATAACCGATACTTGCGCCTTTGTAATTTTCCGGATCTTTCGAACTCTCGTTTAAATTCCGGGGAATATATGTATTTCCATCAATGGCCATCAGCCAGACTCCTTTTACAGGCTCTGTAACATAACTTAGGTCAGGAACAGGGAAACCTTTGTCCACATTATACATTCGCCTGTTGTAATCTGCATTTTGCAGTGCTTCTTCGTAAGAATAATCTTTAAAAGAATATTTTGTGAAGGGTGTACTCCAAAATAGGTCTTTGTCTTTAGGATAGAACCCGAAATCTTTCAGCTCATCCAGAATTTCAAGATAGCCTGATTCCGCAATGTCTTTAGTGATGATTTTACGATCTGTCTTTCCGATATTCTCTTTGCTGTAAATACCGAGCGGATAACCATCCTTCCCAAGAAAATCATCTTTTCCTGCATCCTGGCGGAACGGTCCCACCGGATCATGGTTTCCGGTGGTCATGTAAAATTCAATTCCGTATTGTTCATGATATTTATCGAGAATTTTATGCAGCCCTCGGAGATTGTAAGCCTGTCCGTCATCCGAAAAATCGCCGGGCATGGCCACGATCTTAATTCCTTTTTTGGCAATATCATCCAAAGCTTTCAGGAAAGCAAAATAGTTTTCATTAAAAATCCTTGTAGAATGCAGCTGTGCATCCATGGTCCGGAGAATGGTTGGCTTACCGGTTTCCGGATTGATGATTCCTTTAAAATAATTATCGGAAAAGCTTCCGTAAAGATCCTGAAAGTGCACATCTGACAAAAAAGCAATCTGTACAGGCTTTTGCTGCGCTGAAAATAATGAGAAAATAAGTATTAAAAATGAAAATATTCCTTTACACATCTTAAAAAAGACGAAGGTAAAGGAATATTTCAGGAAAGGTTTTAATTGAGTTTTAAATAATAGTTAAAGAGTATTTATTCTTCATTAGTTTCCGGCGTAAGTAGTGAGCATATATTTTGTGGCATCTCTCAGGCTTTTACCGTTGTTCGGATTAATTCCATCCATAGTAAAAAACTCTACTTCATTATCATATTTTGAATAATAAGTATTTCCCAGTGCATTGTCAACAGTCAGCGTGTCCGGCTTTGTAATCTTTTTAAAGTATTTCAGTTTAACTGTATCAACAGGTAGCAGTTGATGTTTAGGGTTTTTATCATTACAACTAGTGAGTTTATACTCATTTCCATCCCAATACATGCATCTGTTTTCACTTTCATCATCTCTATTTCCATATGATACACCGGCAAACAAAACAAGAATCAGCATTCCAATTCCAACTCCGTTTTTTGCCATTTGAGGGACATTAAAAATAGGCGTATTCGTAATGTTGATAATTATCTTAGAAAGCTTTTCTGAAATTGAATCTTCATCGTTGTCAACTTTCAGTTGTATTTTGGTGTCACCTTTTTCTTTTTCAAAAGAATAGTTATCGCAGAAATGTTGAAAATTGTTGTAGCCGACATACCAGCTTAACTGATCTAAAGTAATTTCATCAATATCATAATCCTTATTTTCTTTCACTAATCTTTTATGATATCTCACAAAAGTTCTGACATCTCTGGATGAACCAAATTTTGCTTCCAGTTCTAAACTCAAAAAAGTCATAATAGAAACATCACTAATTCTTGTACGGTTAAGTTCTTTTTTTGCTTTTTCATATGCTGTTTTTACAAGCAATTTTCTCTTTTCAAACATAAATTTCAATAAAGGGGTTAAGATGTTGCCTAAGTTAGACAAAACTCGGACAGCCTCATTACGGATTTCCGTAAAAATCAATGCATTAATGTCCTTTAGCTGTCCTACGTCTGTCTAGGAAAAAGGCTTGCTTCCGTCAGATATTTGTAAAAGAAAATCAGGGATAAAAAAAATAAAATAAGAAATACAAAACCTGATTTCAAAAATCACCAGATAAAACGGAAGAAAACTCCGGGTTGGGAAGCAGATGTTTCACTTCCGTTTTTGAAGGTTCACTTCCCAAAAAATTTAAGAAGCGCTTCGAAATTTTTACCGTGTAACACTGTCTGCGATCAGTTTCGCAGGGAAGAACACGAATGCTTTAACAATTAAATTTTTTGACAAATGTTACAATTTATATTAATGCTATTAGGTTTAGCATTCGGACACAATAATGCCAATACAACAACATGCAACGACGATAACAACGGCCAACCGACCACACAATTCTCACCGGGTGACATTACCAATCCTGATGACGACGGATTTGATCCGGGAACGGGAGGTCCAGGTAACGGAGGAAGTACAGGAGGGAATACAGGACAAACTCCACCACCACTTGTAAAGCCATAATTAAATATAATACAGAGCAGATTGTTTAATCTGCTCTTTTTTATTATTTTGCAAAATAAAACTATATCCAAGCAACCATGAAAAACTATTTTTTATTCATTTTTATATTACTGCTGTTTTCCTGTAGCAAGAAAAAATTAAATATTCAGAACGATAGTATTGCGAGTACGTATTACAAAAAGGCTAAATCATTAACCGGAGATTCAGCTTACTTTTATTATAATTTGGCAAAGAATGCCTATCTGGATATCAAAGACTCTTCTGGTGTTGGAAGATCATTGGTTAATATGGCTATTATTCAACAACAAAATGGTGATTATTACGGCAGTATTGAAACATCTCTTGAGGGTAATCGATTTCTTAAAAATGTTAATGATAGTATAACAAGATGGTCTTTAGCTGCAAATTATAATAACATGGGAATTAGCTCTTCATATCTTTATGAATTTGATAACTCAATTAAGTTTTATAAACTAGCATTAAAATATGTGAATTATCCTAAAAACAAATACATATATCACAATAATTTAGGAGACGTATTAACAACAATAAACGATTATAAACAAGCAATAAAAAATTTTAAAATCGCCCTCCAAACAAAAGATAAATCAGATTATGCAAGAGCGTTAAACAATCTTGCAAGAGCAAAATATAATGACGACCCTAAATACGATCCTTTACCAGAACTTTATAAGGCTTTAAAAATAAGAGAAGAAAATAAAGATTTGCTTGGACAAAATTCAAGCTATGCTACTCTCTCTAATTACTTTTTAGATAAAGATAAAGAAAAGGCTTTAGAATATGCTAAAAAAATGCTGGCTGTATCAACTCAAAGTGAGAGTGAAGAAGATCAGTTACAGGCCCTTCAAAAAATAGTTAAGCTTGATAAGGAAAACTACTTGAAATATTTTAATGAATTTCAAATACTTAACGACAGCTTACAGATTTCAAAAACAAAATCAAAAAACCAGTTTGCTATTGTACGATTTGAGGTTAAGCAACAAAATGACAGGTATCAAAAACTCGTAGAAGACAATAAATTTGACAGAATAAAAAGAAATTTCGCAATTAGCATTCTCATAATTGTTTTAATCGTCGGCATTTTCTGGTATAGAAAAAGAAAAATAAGACTTGAGCAAGAAAAAGAACTCGAAATCAAAAACACCCAACTCAAGCTCTCCAAAAAAGTTCATGATGTGGTGGCGAACGGGATTTACCAGGTGATGACAAAAATTGAAAACCAGGAACATTTCGATAAAACGAAAGCGCTTGATGAGCTGGAATTTGTGTATGAAAAGTCGAGAGATATTTCTTATGAAAAAAATGATGCTTCGGATGAAGAGAAAGATATCAGCGAGAACATATCAGAGCTGATCGGCTCTTTTAAAAATGAATCTATTAAAACTTACATTGCCGGAAATGAGAAAATGCTTTGGGAAAATGTAAGTAAAAACACACAGGATGAGGTCTATCAAATCATCCGCGAACTTCTTGTGAACATGCGAAAGCACAGCAGTGCAACCATAGTTTCTTTCAGGTTTGAAAGAACGGAAAACAACATCAGCATAAGCTACTCGGACAACGGAATAGGAATATCCGGTGATGTAGTATACAAAAACGGATTGTCTTCTACGGTTTCCCGTATAGAAACTATCGGCGGAGCAATTATTTTTGACACGAAAACTGAAAAGGGACTGAAAATTAATATTTCATTTCCTGTTTCTTAAAAAAACTAAAAACAATGTTCAAAAAAATTTTAATTGCGGAAGACCATGAAAGCATCAGTATTTCTATACAGAAAACGCTGGAAGATCTTCATATTCCGAGTGTAGACTATGTGTATTATTGTGATGATGCGTTGGCAAAAGTTCAGAAATCCCTCCGCGAGCAGCTGCCTTATGACCTTTTGATCACGGATTTGTATTATGAAGAAGATCATCGTGCCCAGCATATCAAAGACGGAAGGGAACTGATTGAAAAAATAAGGGAAATTCAGCCTTCTTTAAAGGTGATCGTCTTTTCCGCCGAGCACAAGTCCGGGATTATTGATTCGCTTTTTAAAGATTATCATATCAACGGCTATGTCCGTAAAGCACGAAACGATTCCAAAGAGCTTAAAAAGTCCATTGCATCGGTGTATATCAATGAAAATTATTTGTCGCTTGACCTGAAGCAGGATGTTAAAAAGCTTAACAGCTATGAATTTTCTGCGTATGATATTGCTTTGGTTTCTCTTCTTTCGAAAGGGATTCTGCAGAAAAATATTCCGGCACACCTTCAGGAAAAAAATATAAAGCCCAACAGCCTGAGCAGCGTTGAGAAAAAGCTCAACAGCCTGAAGGAAGATCTGGAAGTAACCAGCAACGAACAGCTCGTAGCTTTCTGTAAGGACATCGGAATTATTTGATCATCATTTTAATCCATATTTTAATAAAGTCTTTCAATTTTTTTTGAAAGACTTTTTCTTTTTTCCCGGTTTTACGGATTCCCGTAAGGTTTGGTTTTGAAAGGTTTATACTTTTGGAATGTTAAACAAATAAAAAAAGTAATTATCATGAAAAAGTATTATGTAAACAAAAAAGCACAAAGCAATGGTGATCATGAGGTGCACCATGAAGATTGTATCTTTCTTCCTTCCTTAGAAAACAGAAAATATCTCGGTCTATTTTCATCTTGTGATGGTGCTGTCAAAGAAGCAAAAAAAGACTATTCAAAAGCAAATGGTTGCTTAGCATGTTCAACATCCTGTCATACAAGCTAAAAAATAACCATGGGAAAATTCATAATCACTCAGAGAATCAACAACGAGTATCAGTTTAACCTAGAAGCCGGAAACAGTGAAATTATTTTGACCAGTGAAGGATATGTTCAGAAAGCTTCCTGCCAGAAAGGAATTGAATCGGTAAAAATTAATTCACAGGACGATTCCCGGTATGACAGAAGAACGGCAGTAAACGGCAAAGATTACTTCGTGCTGAAAGCCAGAAACGGAGAAATTATCGGAAAAAGCCAGCTGTATTCCACGAGATCCGGAATGGAAAACGGAATTGCCTCGGTAAAATTCAACGCTCCCACTGCAGAAATTATAGATCGAACCCTTAAATAAAAATACGATGGATCTTAAAATTAAACTTGAGCAGCTTCATCAGAAAGTGATCGGACTGAAAGATCAGATCGGAACTGAAGAAGCGACAAAGAATGCTTTTGTCATGCCTTTTATCCAGATTTTAGGTTATGATATTTTTAACCCGACAGAAGTCGTTCCCGAACATGTGTGCGATATCGGAACTAAAAAAGGAGAAAAAGTTGATTACGTAATTCGCAACAATGATGAGCCGATTTTCATTATCGAATGCAAACACTGGAAAGAAACTGCCGATGCTCACAACTCGCAGCTGCACAGGTATTATCACGTTTCCAAAACAAGGTTTGGCGTACTGACGAACGGAATCGTTTACAATTTCTATACGGATCTTGAAAAACCCAATATCATGGATGAAAAGCCTTTTTTCACCATTAATATTGAAGACCTGAAAGACAGCTCCATTAAAATCCTGGAGAAATTTACCAAGAAAGACTACAACCTGGAAAGTATTTTAGACTCTGCGGAAGCTTTAAAATACATCAAAGCCATCAGGAAAGAATTTGAAAAAGAAATTGAAAATCCTTCCGATGAAATGGTAAAACTTTTGGTGGGCCGCTTCTTTGAAAAACCGCTTACCGCCAACAGAATGGTTTCCTTTAAAGAATATACGAAAAAGGCACTGGCAACATCGATTAATGAATCCATCAGCTTCAGGCTGAAATCGGCATTGAGCATTAATGAGCAGATTGAGAAAAAAGAAGAAGAGGTAAAAACTTCCCAGCCGATCGACAGCAATAATGATTCTAAAATTGTAACCACGGAAGAAGAGCTGGAGGGCTTCCAAATTGTAAAAGCAATTTTAAGAGAAAAGATTCCTTCATCACGCATCGCATATCGAGATACCCTCTCCTATTTCGGGATTTTGCTGGATGACAACAACCGGAAGCCGCTGTGCAGGCTGCATTTCAATACGACGAATAAATACCTGGAAACTTTCCATAACGGTAAGGAAGCAGGAGAAAAAATTTTATTGAATACTCTTGATGAGATCTACAATTACAGAAACCAGCTTCATCAGACTTTAGAAAATTATAATTAAAATAATTAACCATGAAAAAACTAATACCTTTCATCATACTCACTTTCAGTTTATTTCTATTGCATTCCTGTGTAAAAGCCAACAAAAACATAGGACACGATGGAAGATGTACAGGTTCGGTCAATTGTACAGCCTGCACCAACTGTTCAAGATGCGGACATTGCGGAAGCGGCGGGACCTGCGGCGTCTGCAGTGAAAGTTCTTCGGGCAGAAGTTCATCTTCCGAAACTCACAAAAAAAGTAAGCCTAAAAAACACAAAACTTCAGAGTCTTATACCTCATCAAAAGAAAAGCCAAAAAAAGCCCCGAAAGTTGAACTGAATGTAAATGTAAATTCTAATAACAGGTATATCGCAGGAACTGGAGTCGTCAACATCTATGAAAAAGCGTCATCAAAATCTAAAATAGTAGCCACCGTTACTAAAAATGCCAAACTGATCCAGCTGTCCAAACAAGGACAATGGTACAAAGTTCAGGTGAAACCGAGTGGAAAGAAAGGGTTTGTTTATTATAAAGATGTAAAATTATCAAAAACAAAATAACATGAATTTAAAGAATTTTTTAAATGAAGAGCAGGATCCTCAAGCTGTTGAAAAGCTTTTAGGAAGAATAAAAAGCCTGCTCACCTCGCAGGAAAGCGTAGAGTATATTGCCGTTCAGAAAAAACCGGTATTCAATGTATCGCCTGACTGTATTGCGCTGACCAACAGAAGAATTATTTTCTGCAGACCAAAAAACTTCGGCTTATCTATGGATTTCCAGGATTATAATTGGGTAGATATTGCAGACTGCCATATTAAAGAAGGCATTATTGGTTCAACATTTATTATGAAAACGGTAAGCAATTATATCAATATGATGGATTATCTTCCCAAAAATCAGGCAAGAAGATTATATCAGTTTGCACAGGAAGTGGAGGAAAGAATGCGCGGCGTAAGAAGGGAAAAAAATCTTGAAACACTGAGAGCTTCTGCGGGAGGAGTTACTGTAAACAATGCAACGCCTATTATTGCACAACCTCAACAGTTCCAGCACGAACAAAAACCATTACTCATTGAGAATGAAGATCCTTTCGCGGTTCTTCAAAAGCTGAAAGGCTTAGTAGAAAACGGAATTATTTCCGCCGAAGAGTTTGAAGTAAAAAAGAACGAAATCTTATCAAGAGTTTAATTATGAAATCAAAATCTACCACCGTATTACTTGCTTTTTTCCTTGGAGGATTAGGCATTCACAGATTTTACCTTGGGCAGAATGGTATGGGAATACTTTATCTGGTGTTTTGCTGGACTTTTATTCCTGCATTAGTTTCACTGATTGATTTCTTCTCTTTCCTTTTTATGTCTGAACATCGTTTTAATTATAAATACAATCTGCACACAGGATTTTAAAAATTATGAAAACATTTCTCACTTTCTGTGCGTTATGTTGTTTCATCGGTATTTTCAGGCTTCCCATAGAGTATTATACTTTCCTCAGAATTCTAGTTTCTGTTGCCGCGTTACTCGTTCTGTACGTAACCTTACACGCTAAGCAACATTATTTCAGCATCATTTTTCTTGTGGTCCTTATCGTTTTCAATCCCGTTTTTCCCATTTATCTGTTCCGGAAAAGCTTGTGGATTCCTATCGATACGGTTACGGGAATATTATTTCTGCTGATTACTTTCGTGAATAAACTGGAACTGAAAATTGAAGACACCAATACCGAAGAAACCACCGCTCACCCTACCAACTTCAGGATTCCTTCGCGGGACCGAATTATTAATCCCAAACAACCAAAAGAAGAACAACCACATGGAAAACAAACAGATAACGGAAAATCTTAAGGCTCATTTTTTAAGATTGTATCAAATGGCAATATGTGATGATGATTTCAGTGCTCTGGAACTGAAAATGCTGTACCGATGTGCCGAAGAAAGAGGTATCTCTTCCAAAAACCTGGATGAAATTCTTTTAAATCCTATTAATTTAAAATCAATTGTTCCTCAGACAATCGAGGAAAAAGTAGATTATCTGTATGACCTTACGGTAATGATCTGGGCAGACGGAATCGTTTCTCCCAATGAATATTCTGCGATGCAGAAATACGTGCTGATGTTCGGATTTCTGGAAGAAAATGTAACGGCTATTGTAGATTATCTCATCGAAGCCGTAAAAATAGGAAAGAACAAACATGAAATTTTATATGAACTAAAAAACTAACCTGCCATGGATACCACCAGCATAAAAAACTTATTTAAACTAAAATCGGTTCCGATCGAAAAACAGGAGGAACAGCTTCCCAAAATCGAAATCAATCTCTCCGAAGAATCTTCTGAAGAGAGCAGAAAAAGAACGTATCACGAATCAGGATACAGAGACAGTTCGCGAACTAGCGGAAACCACTCAACCTTGTCCATCTGCCTGGATGCCGTTTATTCCAAATTCCAGAATGAAGAAAAAGAAATGGTTGAAAAGCAGCAGAAACTGAAAGAATCTTACATCAACGAACAGAAAAACAGGGAAACGGAAATCAAGGCTTTAACGGTTTCTCAGGAAACCAAAGAAGAACAGCTGAAAACCAAAAATAAAGAAATTGAAACGCATCAGAATAGTATTGACAATTTAAGAGCTGAGATTCTTGATCTGCCCAGAAATCCCGAAAAATATAATGTAAAAGCGACCAAAGGAGCTTCTGCAAAATTCTGGATCGGACTGATTCTTTTAATTCCCATTACTTTATATTTAGCTACATTTTATATTTCCACTTCTTATTCGGCTTTCTTTAAGACTTTTGATCCCAAAATAACCATTATACAAAGTGTTTTAGATGCAAAAGCTTGGGAAAAAGCATGGAATGACGGATTTATCGAAGTGTCTTTCGTCACACTGATCCCGTTTGTATTTCTCGGATTAGGTTTTCTGATTCATATGTTCGGGGAAAATAAAATCAAAATCAATTATGTGAAATTAGGATTGCTGTTCCTGGTAACTTTTATTTTCGATTCTATTTTGGCTTATGAGATCGAATCTAAATTATATGAATTAAATAAAACTTTCGATTCTCCTCCGTTTGATCTTAAGATTGCTTTTACCAAGATTCAATTTTGGGGAATTATTTTCGCGGGATTCATTGTTTATATTATCTGGGGACTGGTTTTCGACTTTGTCATGAAAGAGCATCGTGAAAAAGACAGGATAAGAAGCGAACAGGAAATCAGGCAGAAAAAAATTCTTTCTCTTTCAGAAAAAATCAATGTTTTAAAAAAGGAAACCGAAGAGGTTACGGCAAACATCGGAAGCATTAAAGAACTCATTATCAAAACACGTGGCAGAATTGAGGAGCTTCAGAATATCATAGACAGTGTTATTATTCCTACTAAAGATTACAAACGGTATGCTTCAGAATACGTTCAGGGCTGGATCACGTTTATCGGAGAAAAAATTGCAGTTTCCAAAACAGAAAAACAGATCATGATCGAAAGCTGTATTGCGACGTATGAAGCCAATCTCGAAAGGGTCGGAGCCAATTCGGATACTCAGAATTTAGTGTATTTATCAGCTTTATAAAATCAATCGTATGAAAAAAATATTATATCTGTTAATGATTATTTCTCTGGTTTCCTGTAAAAAAGAAATACCTGAGCGCCCTTGTACAAATTGCCAGCCAGAAGCTGATCTCAATAACATCAATATCAGTATTCTTATCGACTTATCAGATCGGATTGATCCTGACACCAATCCAAATCCCACAATGCCGTATTTCCAAAGAGATGTGGAATACATAAAAACCATTGAAAAAGGATTTTTAAATCATATCAAATCAAAGAAAATCATCACATATGACGATCAGATGCAGGTATTCTTTAATCCGGAACCTTTCGACCCGAAAATCAATGACTTTACGAAAGAACTGAAAGTTTCATTCGATAAGGATACTCCAAAAAGCTATTTTGATGAGGTTAATAAAAAATATTCGGAATTGCCATTACATATTTATCAGTCTGCTATAAAAGACGGAAATTATGTAGGCTCAGATATTTGGGAGTTTTTCAGAAATAAAGTCAAAGATTACTGCATAAAAAATGACAGGAGGAATATTCTTTTTATTCTGACTGACGGTTATATGTATCATGAAGACTCTAAATTTTCACAGGATAAGAAAACCTCCTACTTAACTTCAAAACTAATAAAATCTAATCATCTTACAACCACCGACTTTAAAACTGTTATAGAAAAAAACAAGTTCGGATTTGTAAAAGCCAACGATAAACTAAATAACCTTGAAGTGATTGTTTTAGGAATTAATCCGGAAAAAGGAAATCCTTTTGAAGAGGCCGTCATCAAAGAATACTGGGAAAACTGGTTCAAGGAAATGAAAATCAAAAACTATCAGATTAAATCCGCCGATCTCCCTTCTAATCTGGAACCGATTATTTTAAAGGTAATTTCCGGGAAAAGCTAAAAACACAATTACTATATCACCTAAACCATTTAAAGAATTAGAATTACAACCTTGGTGGTAAGATATTTTCATTTAAATGGTTTTTATTTTAAAATGTCAGTTTAGACTTAACCATACTTTTGATTTAATTTAAACTGACAGATTAAACTCAAAAAGATTTGTGTTTTAGTTTAAAACGGGAGTTTAGACTTAAACAAACTTCTGATTTAATTTAAACTGACAGATTAAACGTAAAAAGATTTATGTTTTAGTTTAAACCGGCAGATTAGACTAAAACAAATTCATGTGAGAGCTTAATCTGCTAGATTAAATTAAAACAGATTCCTTTGAGCGTATGATTTGAATATTTTTTAATATTTGAATACTTAAAGCTTAAATAAAAAGCGAAGAAAATATTTCTCCGCTTTTATTTTAATCCCAGTCGGCTGCAATAAATTCCATTTGATTTCCGTCATCATCAGAAAGTGTAAGAACATGTCCTTTTACAGAGTAATTTGTCATATTCCTGAACGCTTTAGAGAAATCCGTTTCCAGTTTCATATCCTGGCAGGCTTTCAGAGTAGACCCGATCTCTGATATTTTTACACCGCCGTCATTCTTAAACTCAGAAGTAAAGAACATACTGTTGCAGCCCATGAATGCTGTTCCTTTAATTTTTCCTTTCTCCTGCTTTTCCGTGAGGTTAATTTTTGCATTTTTTGCGATCAGATCAGATTTGGAATAGGCCCCGAAAGTGATAAGCATCCATTCCCTGTGAACCGGCGAATGAAGGTCGGTGTTTTGTGATGTATTGCTGTTTACAACATGACAATTCAGTAATATTCCTGAAAATAAAACACACAAAACCGAAATGAATATTGTTTTCATAGGCGTTTGAAATCCAATTTCATACCATTCCGGGTCCAGAATACGGTAAAAATTAGTAAATTAGCGACACAAAAATTATTTTATAAAATGAAAAGAATACTTCTACTATTCACTTTCCTTTTAAGTTTTGCGCAAATGAGGGCAGACGAAGGGATGTGGTTGTTAATGCTTGTTAAAAGACTCAATGGTGTCGATATGCAGAAAGAAGGGCTGCATCTTACACCGGAAGAAATTTATTCCGTGAATAATTCCAGCTTAAAAGATGCCATCGTAAGCTTCGGAGGATTCTGTACGGGAGAAATTGTTTCCGGACAGGGCCTTATCTTCACCAATCACCATTGTGGTTACGGCGCGGTAGCAGCAGCTTCCACTCCGGAAAAAGATTATTTAAAGAACGGATTCTGGGCGATGAAACAGAAAGACGAATTCAATGCTAAAGATCTTTATGTGAGATTTTTAGTAAGAATGGATGATGCTACGCAAAGAATCAATTCAAAACTCAACAACAACATGTCCGCTGCAGAAAGAAAAGCAGTGATCGATGCTGAAACCAAAGCGATCCAGTCTGAAAATTCTGAAAACGGAAAATATACAGTAGTCGTAAGAGATTTCTTCAACGGAAACGAATTTTACTATTTCGTGTACCAGGATTATAAAGATATCAGATTGGTAGGTGCACCGCCTTCCGCATTAGGAAAATTCGGTGGTGATACTGATAACTGGGAATGGCCGAGACACACTGCAGATTTCACGGTATTCAGAGTGTATGCAGATGCTGCCGGAAACCCTGCAGAATATTCTCCAAGCAACGTTCCTTTAAAACCTAAACATTTCCTTCCTGTTTCCCTTAAAGGAGTAAAACCGGGAGACTTCTCCATGATCTTAGGATACCCGGGAAGAACAAACCGTTACCTGACTTCTTACGGAATCCAGCAGATGGTAGGAAAAGATTATCCGGCATGGGTAGAAGCGTCTAAGCTAGCGATGGACGTGATGAAGAAATACATGGATAAAGATAAAGGAACTCAGTTGAATTATGCTTCTCAATATGCTTCTGTAGCGAACTACTGGAAAAACAGACAGGGAACTATCGATGCCGTAATCAAAAACGGAACGATCACCGACAAGCAAAAGGTAGAAGAAAGATTTAAAACATGGGCGCTGCAACCGGAAAATATTGCCGAGTACGAAACCGTTTTAGAAGATATCGGTATTTATTACAAGCAGACCTCAGACAGAAACGTTGAGAGAATGTATATGTCTCAGCTTTCAAGAAATGCCAAGTATTTCACTTTGGCATTGCAGGTAGGAAGCGTGCTTAAAGCGTATGCAGATCAGGATATGAAAGGCAGACTTGCCATGAAACCTAAAGTGGATGCCGCTTTGAAAAGCGCTTATGAAAATATCAATACCAAGCTTGAAGGTGAAATGCTGAACTCTATGGTTAATCTTTACCAGACCAGAGTAAACAAAGATGTAGCATCTGAAACCATCATGGGTCTTGATGCGAATAACCTTTCCAATATTGCCTATTCTTCAATCTTCGCCAACAAAACATCTGCTACCAACTTCGTGCTGAATCCGGATAAATTAAAACTGGATGCAGATCCGCTTTGGAAAATTGCGAACGGATTGGTTGCAGACCAGAGAGCTTCTGCAGAAAGATTCGTGAAGATTGATGATAATTTTGCTAAAAACAACAGATTATTCTTAGCAGGATTGATGAAGGCTATGCCTGAAAAGAAATTCTATCCGGATGCGAATTCTACGATGAGACTTACATACGGAACAGTAGATACATTACCTATCAGAACTGACAGAAACTATTTCGGTATTACAGATAACTATTATACTGACATGACCGGTCTTGTAGGAAAATACAAGAAAGGTGATGAAGAATTTGATCTTCCACAGAGAGTGATCGACCTTTACAACCTTAAAGATTTCGGTCAGTATGCCGATGCTAAAGGATACATGCCGGTTAACTTCCTTTCCAACAACGATATTACAGGAGGTAACTCCGGTTCACCGGTAATTGACGGAGACGGAAACCTTATCGGTATCGCATTCGACGGAAACAGTGAAGCATTAAGCGGAGACATCGTTTTTGAACCGGAATGGCAGAAAACTATCAACGTAGACGTTCGTTTCGTTCTTTGGACGATTGACAAATATGCCGGAGCAAGAAGATTAATCGACGAACTACAATTGGTAAGAGACGAAAACACGCCTGCAGATACCAAAACAAAAATGCCTAAAGCAACACCTGCTAAAGGAAAAAGAAAATAATCTTTATTGATATAATTTTTAAAACCGCGAAAGTTTCTTTTGCGGTTTTTTTATTAATTTTAAAATCATATTTTCAATTAGCTTGATTAAAATATCCCGCAGATTGGGCAGATTATAATATAAACTTATATCGTATGCTAATTACAATATTACTTGTTTATTGCTAAATTTCTAAAAAACTAAATAATATTAGTATAAATAAATTATAAATGAAACCTCAGCCTATCCAATTCAACGCTGTTATTAAGCAACACGGCACCATGAATGCCGCTTTTGTAGAATTTCCTTTTTCCACCGAGGAACTGTTTAACAAAAAAGGCCAGGTGAAAATCAAAGCCCTCTTCGATGACAAAGTAGAATACCGCGGAAGCCTTGCCAAAATGAAATCCGACTGCCACATGCTGGGCCTCACCCAGGAAATAAGGAAACAACTTGGAAAGAATTTCGGAGATGAAATTTCTGTCAGCCTCACTGAAGATAAAGAAGAAAGAACCGTGGAAATAGCCGATGATATTATTAACGTCTTTAATGAAAATCCCGAAGCAAAAGCTCTTTTCGACAAGATGAGCTATACGCACAAAAAGGAATACATCCGCTGGATCAATGAAGCTAAAAAACCCGAAACCCGCGAAAACAGGAAAGTCAAAATGATACAGATGATTTTGGAGGGGAAGAAGGGAGTTTGAATCAAAACTTTAACTTCCTAATTCCAACTGATTTTTTACCAGGTTGAAATAATCTGCTTTATTGCTTACCAATTCTCTGTGACTGCCATTTTCAACAATTGTTCCATTTTTAAGAACGATAATCTGGTCTGCATTCTTTACAGTGGAAAGTCTATGCGCAATTATTACAACAGTCTTTCCTTTAAAAAAATGCTGGAGGTTATCATGGATTATTTTTTCATTTTCAGCGTCTAATGCACTGGTAGCTTCATCGAAAAATATATAATGCGGATTTTTATACACAGCTCTTGCAATAAGTATGCGCTGTCTCTGGCCGCCGGAAATGCCGCTGCCTGAAGCACCGATTTTAGTATTAAATCCTAACGGCAGCGACTGTATAAATTCGCTGATATTTGCAATTTTTACAGCATTATTTAGCGTCTGTGAATCAATAACATCAGCCCCTGTGGTAATATTTTTCTGTATCGTATCAGAAAAAATATAACCATTCTGCATTACTACTCCGCAGTTTTCCCGAAGATTGTTGGGAGATATGGTCCTGAGGTTATCTTTATTATAAAAAATTTCACCCTGTGTAGGTTCATAGAAACTTAATAAAAGTTTCATCAAGGTGGTCTTTCCGCTTCCGCTGGCTCCTACTATTGCAGTAACTTTCCCTTCAGGAATGTGTAAATTGATATCTTTCAGGACATATGGCGATGATGGGCCTTCATACTGAAAAGATACATTTTTGAATTCTATGCCCTGGCTTTCCTTTATTGAAATTGTGTTTTGATTATGATCCTGCTCTTCTGCAGGATGATTCTGAACTTCGTTTAGCCTTTCAAGGCTTAATTTGGCGTCCTGCAAAGATCTGAAAAAGCTTACCAGCTGATTTACAGGAGAATTCATCTGTCCTACAATATAGGAAACACTGAGCAACTCTCCCAAAGTCATTTTTCCGTGTATTACAAAAATTGCCGCTAAAAAAGTTACCAGAATATTTTTAAGCTGGTTTAAAAACTCAAATCCCGAAATCTGGATCTGCTCTAATTTTAAAACACGGATATTGAGTAAAAGCAGCTTTTCCTGAATTTTTTCCCACTCGCTTCTCTTTACAGCTTCAAACTTATTCAGCTTCATTTCGGTAACGCCATTAAATATTTCAAATATACTCTCCTGGCTCTCACTTCGCTGCTGAAATTTAAAATAATCCAGATACTCAATCTTTTTCAGCCAGAAAAATGACCATAGAATGGAAATTATTGTAAGCAACAGATAGGTTATCAGTATTTTTATATTGTAATACCAAAGCACTCCAAAAAAAACGGAAAAGGAAATAATGGAGAAAAAAGTGAGCAGGCTTTGGGAAGTAAGAAAATTTTCGATTCTTTCATTATCGATGATTCTTTGGTTATAATCACCAATCAGTTTGGTATCAAAATACTTGATAGGCAGCTGGAGAAGTTTGATCAGGAATTCCGATATAATGGAGATGCTTATTTTGGTTCCCACATTAAGCATAATCCAGTTGCGTATGATTTCGAATACAAGATTTCCGCTGAAGATTAATAATTGAGATAAAAGTATCAATACGATTATATCTAAGTTTTTGGCATTGATACCTTTATCTATAAGATTTTGTGTTAAGAAAGGCAATATTAGGGTAAATATGCTTCCCATTAACAACAAAATAAACATAATGAAAATTTGTTTTTTAAATGGCCGAAGGAATTTAAATATATACCTTACTGAAATTTTCTGCTCCTGTGGTGCTTTTTGCTTATAAAACGTTTCGGTGGGTAATAAAAATAAAGCAATACCTTCTTCTCCGTCTACACTCCAGGATTTTTTAAAGGTATCGAAATTAAGCCTGATTACACCATATGCAGGATCATATACATGAAAATAATATTTTTTTGTTATAATATTCTGCGATATTTTTTTTAATACAACAAAATGATTTTGGTTCCAATGCAATATGCAGGGTAAAGACTGTTTTTCATTGATAAGCATTTCAATAGAAAGCTTCGCAGAAAATGCTTCATATCCCGCTTTTTCAGCTCCTTCTAATAATCCCATTAGAGAAACTCCCTCTTTTGTAATATAGCAGTTGTCCCTAAAAAACTGTAATGAATAATGTTTTTTATAAAAGTTTGAAATCATAGCCAGACACGCTGGTCCACAATCCATTGCATCATGTTGCGGAATAAACTTCACCTATCTTATAATTTTAATGCCATTATGTTTGTAGAGTAGATTTAATAAGTACTGTTTAATATCTTCCTCCCATTCATCATCCAAAATACCGAAGAGCTGCTTTACGGTCTTTTCTTCGCCTGTATTTACTTCATCGATAAACTGTTTTATACATTCGAAATTATTTAACTCAAACTTTATACCCCGAACAAACACATGAAGTTTCTCTTTCGTTAAAGATTCCTTATAAAGAATCTCGAATGGTTCCGTAATGGATATAACCGTACCGGCATCGAATTCAAAGTCATCTTTAACGTTTGAAGAATTATATTTATAGCCGGAATTACTGTAGAGAGAATACCTCAAATCTTTATAAGTTTCCCTCATCAGCTCTTTGAATGTAAGATTTTCCAGTTCTTCCGGAATATCAAACAGATCCAATGTTTTTTCTACGGCATCTGTATTTTCAAGAGCGTTTTTATCAGGTTTTAAATTTCCTGCAACAGGTTTCAGATATTGTTCGGATAAAATTTCCTGCAGCTCCAGTGCAAAATGATAATTTGATCTGTTATAACACCAGCAGGCGATAGCGACGGACAATCCATCCTGTTTTCCTACATGATATATATCTTCAGGCATAAAATACATATCTCCTTCTTGAAAAGGGTGCTGTTTTGCATAAGGAAGATATTTTTCGACATTCTGATTGTTGTATTTCTCTTCACCAACCAAATCTTCATATTCTTTAGTATCCCATGTATACATCACCTTTCCTCCTGGACCAAGATGAAAATGCATCACATTCTTCCCTGGCATATCAGTATGAATACCAAGTGGTGTGGAATCATAATTACCAATAAACAGGGTAAAAATAATTCCCTCGGTAGGCATTCCTATTTTTTCAAGCAAAGGTTTAAGTTTCAGCGCGATATTTTGGGACAGGCTTTCACTGTATCTTTCACTTTCGTTGATGATCATCCCGAATTTTTTATCCCCAAATGTTTTATTAACCCATTCTTCAAGAGATTCGTTTTCCACAGGCGGAGAATCCCAGATAGGAATCATCTCGTTTCTCTTCAGCTGTTTTCCATCAATATAAACTCTGTAACCTCCATTTAATGATGTTCTTTGTCTTGCCAGATCTGCTATAAATGCCAATATCGAATTCCTGAGATCATTGGTGTCTTCCTTTGAAAGGCAGTTTTTAATGACAGATGTTTTAGACATGTTTTCGGTTTTATCTAAAAAGGCATCCCACCATTCCGATGTAAATTTAAGTGTTTGTGTCTCCATTGGATATGTTATATTTTCGCCAAAACACCTTTTTTTGTTACGCCATGGTTCTTATATAGTTCTTCTAAAATATATAATCCGATTTCTTCATCCCAATCCTCATCCAGTAGATTTAATAAATCTTTCACCTGTACGGGTTCACCTTTATTAATCTCATCCAACAAATCTTTAATACACCCGAAGTTGTTAAACTCTATTTTTATACCTCTGATATAAACTTGCAGTTTTTCTTTGTCCAAGGATTCTTTATATAAGATCTTAAATGGTTTTTCGAGCTCAATGTATTCATCCATTTCAAAATAAACATCTTCTTCCAAAGGTATCGGGCTTGTTCTGTATCCTGCATTGCTATGAATGGAGTATCTCAGATCTTTATATGCTTCCCTCATTAAATCTTTTAATGAAAGGCTGCTTATGGAATCGGGGATTTCAAGCAGATCAAGAGTACTTTCAACCCCGCTTGTATCATCCAGATGATTTTTGTCCGGCGATAGCAGATCTCTGCTTTTTTGCATAAACTGGTTAAGGACTGTCATATTAAGCTTATTTGCAAATCTTTCCTTAGAATGATTGTAGAACCAGAAAGTAATTGCCATAGACAAGCCTTTGTTTTTCCCTACATGATATTCTCCTTGAGGCATAAAATAAAGGTCTCCTTCTTCAAAAGCGAATTCAGTAGCATATGGAATGTATTTATCAACTTCTTTATTGTTGAATTTCATTTCGCCTACCAATTTTTCATATTCGTCTTTATCCCAGGTGTACATCGTTTTACCTTCTGGCCCTAAATGAAAATGAATTACATTCTCTCCCGGTGCATCCTGGTGAATTCCTAAAGGAGTATTATCATAATTTCCTACAAATAGCGTGAAATTGATGCCTTCTCTTGGTAATCCTACTTTTTCCAGTAGCGGCTGAACTTTCAGGGCTATAAATTTAGAAAGCTCCAGGTTGAACTTTTCTCCTGCATTTATGATCATTCCGAATTTACGGTCTTCAAACACTCTCTGGCTCCAGGTTTCTATTGTGTCTTCTTTTAGCGGCGGAGCATCAAATACTTTTAACAGCTCATTGTACTCCAATTGTTTATCGTCTACAAAGACCCTATATCCAAACTCATTGGTTCGCAGTCTGGCAATTTCAGCAAGTACTTCCAGAACCAATTTTCTCATTACGGAGGTGTCTTCTTTTGTAAGGCAGTCTTTCAAAACTGAGGTTTTCGTCATGTTTTCTGTGGTGTTCAAAAACCCATCCCACCATTCAGAATTAAATTTTGTAGATTTCATAGTGTTATATATTTATTGTATTAGTTTTTTTAATAGGAAGTGGATAGTATCCACTTCCTAAAAGTCAGTTCATCATGTTGTTAGAAGTTTCCAACAAGAGCATGATGCTGAACATGGTGGTGCTGAGTACCTTGATCAACGTGTTGATCCTGGTGTACGCTTTTTCCACCTCTGATTGCCTTATTTTCTAGTGGTGTAAGTTTTTTTACACCAAGAAAATTAGCTGCTGCTTTCTTTTTCATATTGAAAATTTTTGAGTTTTGAGGTTAGTATCGTTTTATAGTCTTCAAACCCTTTATCGGACTTTTATTATTAGTTTGTTCTTCCCTTTTCTTCTTCATTTCCGGAATATCTCTTCTCCACATTTAATTTATTGCTTCCAAACTTATAGGTTAAAGAAATTCTGAAAGACCTGAAGTCATTATAGTTAGAAAAAACCTGTTTGATATTTGTTGTAAATGTGGTCTGGTGAGAACGGTTTGTTTTCAGGATATCCTGTGCTATTCCGCTAACGATAAGCTTATTTTGAAGGAAAGAAAATCGCACTCCTATATCCAAACTTGAATATGCTTTATTCTTATTCTGAAGATCATATTCCGGGGCCTGAACCCAGTAATTTATACTTGCTTTTATTGTTTTTGCTTTATTAAGAATAAAGGTGTTGTTTGTTGAAAAGTATAATCCCCAGCTATTCACCCTGCTTAAATTTACTTCTTTTATAAAGTTTACTGTAGCATAATAAACATCAAGCTGATTATTACTTTCCCACCATTTAATCTTATCAAAAGTATATGATTCTGAAAGCTGTATATTATTATTCGTGAAGTAATTCAGCTGAGTAAAATATTGAACGTTATTATTAATAAACGATATTTCTCCGTATCCTTGCTCTTCTCTGGTATAGGTGATTGATGAAGTTAAATTATCTTTAAAGACATGCTTCAGTTCTATATTGTGAGAAAACTGAGGTAAAAGATCAGGATTTCCTTCCGTATAGTTATAAGCATTTGAATAATACTTAAAAGGATTTAACCTGCTGTACCTCGGCCTTTCAATTCGTCTCCCGTAGTTTAGTGAATATGAATTGTTTTCGTTTGCTCTGTATAGTAAGTAAAAAGTGGGGAAAAACTCCAGATAATTATTTTTATTTCTTTGATTCAATGTATTTGATATGCCTTCTCTCTGAGTGTTTTCCATCCTCAGCCCCACCTGAGTTTCCCATTTATCATTACCGAACTTTTTATTTCCGCTTACATATAATGCTTGTGTATTTTCATTGTATAAAAAGCTATTGCTTTGATTTGGATCTAATACAGGAGCTCCGCTGGTATTATTATAATATTTAAAATCATACTCAGTTTTAATAAATGATATTTTTCCGCCAAATGAAAAATTGAACCAGCGTAATGGATAGTCCACATCTATTTTACCGGATATATTTCGAACCTTCTGATTACCAATATTATTAACTGATAAGAGACCGCCATTTGTAGGAACGAAGTTACTGTCAAAATTTTGTGTTGTAAAATTTCTGTTTTCATCAGCGTTCCAGGTCAGATAATCAAAATCAGAAGTGATCACCCTGCCCAAGGTGTCAAGCTCAATTTTATTATAAAGATTGATAGAATGTGACCAGTTTTTCTTTAGGGTATTGGCACCGGTTTGAATTAATGAATCGATTTGAGTATTTTTATTTCTGATGATTCCAAAGTCATTTTCACTGGTTTCCGGGCGTCCGGTATTACCAAAATATAATGTTCCTATAGTCCATTTTTTTGATAATTTATAATCCAGCCCCATTTTACCGCCTATAGCATCTGTAAATATTCGCTTGTTAAAATCTGTAGCCCATGTCTGATCCGGATAATATATTTCATCCCTTTCATTTCTTTTTATAGAACCTTTTATATAACTGAGATTACTAAAGAAGTTAATTTTATCTTTCTTATAATCCAGACTTCCGCTAAACCTCCCGGTTGCATATGTCGACTGCTGATAAGAACTCCCCAATACAGCATTCCAGCTGTCATTTTTTGCTTTCTTTAGTTTGATATTTACAATCCCGCTATTCCCTTCAGCATCATATTTCGCCGGTGGATTAGTAATTACCTCTATACTTTTTATATTATCTGAAGGTATTGATTTTAGAAAATTTATCAATTCCTCACCTGTAAGCTGTATAAGCCGGTCATCAACCATCAAAGTCATGCCGCTTTTGCCAATCATAGAAATCTGTTCATTCTGAACCCTTAAATTCGGAGTAATTTTCAATGCATCCAATGCATCTCCACCAGATGCAGATATAGAATTTTCAACATTAAAAACCATACGGTCTACTTTTCTTTCAATCAGCTTTTTCTTTCCCTGTAATACCAATTCTTTCAAAATCGTAGAATTATCAAGCTTAATAATACCTACATTCAAAGCTCTGGATAAATCTACATTTTCCGTATAGAGTATTTGTTTTAGATATTTAATTGTTAGTATGTAGTTTCCAGGTGAAGCCTGGACAGTGAAGCTTCCTTGCTGATCAGAAATATTACTTTTAACCACTACAGAATCTTTTGCTAAAAGGGAAACCACTGCATATTCTACAGGTCTTCCATCATAATTTACAATTTTACCCTGTAAGGTAAACTGTGCAAACAAAAGTGTAGGAGTAATTATGAATATAAAAAATGAAAAAAGTTTTTTCATTGAGTCAGTCGGGGTTAAAAGTTTTCACAAGATTATGAATTAAATTTCATTCCGCCAAACATTCTCAATTTTAATTTTCATTTTTGTGTGAAATAATTAACAAAAACACATAATTAATTGATTATCAACAATAAAATTTTATCTGTTTTTTGTGACATATTTTAAGATAAGATATTTAAATAAGAGAATTTTTGAAAAAAATCTACCCCGTAGAGAACTTATGAGATGTTTCTGAATTTTAGAAATTATTTCAATTATATACCATATTGCTTCTTCATTATGCTCCATCATCCATTCCAGAATTCCCTGTCCAAACTTCTGTATTGTATCGCTTCCGAAATATGATACGAAAGAATGTTTTCAGAGCCTTCAAGATCAGCAATTGTTCGGGCAACTTTCAGGATGCGGTCGTAGGCTCTTGCCGAAAGGTTCAGCTTTTCCATTGCTGTTTTGATGAGACTGAAGGACGATTCATCCAGTTCACAGTACTGTTCGATTTCTTTAGGCCCAATTTGTGCGTTATAGCTTATTCTCAGATCCTTATAACGTTCTCTTTGAATTTCGCGCGCCAGAAGGACACGCTTTCTGATGTCCTCACTTTTCTCACCTTTTCTTCTTTCTGCTAATTGCTCAAATTCCACTTTCTGCACTTCGATATGAATATCAATTCTGTCCAGAAGCGGTCCTGAAAGCTTATTCATATACCGCTGCATTTCGTAAACGGTGGAAGTATTATTGGGATCATCGGGAAAAAATCCGCTGGGACTTGGGTTCATAGAGGCGACCAGCATAAAGCTTGCCGGATAGTTTACCGTAAATTTTGCACGGGAAATGGTCACCTCCCGGTCTTCCAGAGGCTGTCGCATTACTTCGAGCACGGTTCTTTTAAATTCAGGCATCTCATCCAGAAACAATACGCCGTTGTGTGCCAGCGAAATTTCTCCGGGTTGCGGATAACCTCCACCGCCAACTAACGCCACGTCAGAAATCGTGTGATGCGGTGCCCGGAACGGGCGAACCGTCATCAGTGAAGTTTCCGTACCCATTTTCCCCGCTACGGAATGGATCTTTGTTGTTTCCAATGCTTCCTTTAAACTAAGCGGAGGTAAAATGCTGGGAACCCTTTTGGCAAGCATAGTTTTTCCGCTTCCGGGAGGCCCGATCAAAATGATATTATGCCCGCCCGCTGCTGCAACTTCCATCGCTCTTTTCGCAGTCTCCTGCCCTTTCACTTCTGAAAAATCAAAAGGAAAATCATTAATTTTTTCCTGAAATTCTTTTCTGGTATCGATTTCAATTTTCTCCAGCGGTTTTCCTTCATTAAAGAAATCAATCACCTCTTTTATATTTTCGGCGGCAAAAACATTGAGATTGTTTACAATTGCCGCTTCGCGGGTATTTTGTTTCGGAAGAATAATTCCTTTGAATCCCTCTTCTCTTGCCTGTATGGCAATCGGCAAAACGCCTTTTACCGGCTGTAAAGTTCCGTCAAGAGAAAGCTCTCCCATAATAATATAGTCCTGGATGTTTTCTGCAAGAATCTGGTCCGAGGCTGCAAGAATTCCGATGGCAATACTGAGATCATAGGCAGCCCCTTCCTTACGAAGATCGGCAGGTGCCATATTAATCGTGATTTTTTTCCCGGGAATTTTATAGCCTACATTTTTCAGTGCAGCGGAAATTCTGTAACTGCTTTCTTTGATAGCGTTGTCGGGAAGCCCAACGAGGTGATAGCCTACTCCTCCTGTATCTACATTAACTTCAATAGTAATGGTTTGCGCTGAGACACCGTGTATTGCGCTTCCGTAAATTTTGATCAGCATCGTCTGTGTTTTGATGCAAAAATAAAATATTTTTTCTAATCTTTTTAGGACTGAGTATTATACACAGAAAGGCCCGGAACAAGTCCGGGCCTTTCAATCAATTCAATTCAAAATATCTCAAGTCATTATTTCTTGATAAATTTATTTTTATACACCTTTCCTTCGGCAGATTTGGAAACAATAAAGTAGGTTCCCGGAATGATGCCACTTACGTCAATAGCTTCAGAGAATTGGTGATTCTTCTTTTGCAGGATCAGTTTTCCTGACATATCAATGATCGATACTTCAGGGTATTTTTTATCAGATTCTTTTCCGATATAAATAACCTGTGATGCAGGATTCGGATAAACGCTGAGGTTATTTTCCTTTGGTTTCGTTTCTACGGTTCCGAGATTGGAACAGAAGCTGAAGTTTCCGAAGTTTAAGGTGATAAAGGCAAAATCACTCAGCATCTCGCACTGATCCGGACAATATTCCGTACAGGCATAAAACCCGAAAGTTCCCGAACCGGTTGCTGTATAAGAATCTCCTGTTTCTCCGGGAATGATACACGTATCTGAAGGAGAAGGAGGATTGCTTCCCGGCATGCACTTAAACCAAGTATGGGTACCGTAAAGCTGCGGAAAACCGTCATTGAACTGTACCGAAGCTCCGGAACAAACATTATACACTCCGGGGCCGGTTTCTTCAAAAGTTCCCGGCTGGAAATCTGCCATCATAAAAGGAAGTCCATACGCATAGCCATCTGCAAGAACCGGAGCACTTTCTGCTGTACAGTTATTCTGCGTTACCTCAACTTTGAAGTAATACAGCATATCATCATTCCCGTTGATGGTTAAGGTTTGGGATGTCGCTCCGGGAATTGCTACCCACGGATTGTTATTGGGTGTTTGCCAATCCCACTGCTGCCTGTACCATTGATATGTTCCATACGTCTGGGTGGTGGAAAGGGTTTCCGTCTCTGTATTACAGAAAACGATTTTTTCCGGAAACATAGTTCCCAGTCTCGGACTGGTAATTTCAGGGGTGCATTGCTGTGCTTTCAGCTGTAAAATACTTAAAAATAAAAAACTTAAAAAAATTAGTTTTGCTTTCATATACAATTATTTTGTGATTTAAATATGTTAATCCAATAATATTCTTACTCCGAATTTTACATTAAAATTCAGCGGTTTTTCTTTATAGATCGTTTTTAGAGAACTGTTATCTTTAAAATGATAACCAACTCCGGGCTCTGCATAAATGCCGATATATTTTACCACCTTGAACTGAACTCCTACAGCCGAATTCACCGAAACCTGAACCGGCTTTTCGTTGATCTCTTCTTTTGTTTCCTGTTTTACCGTTCCGTCTACGATATATTTTGTCTTAATATCACCTGAAACTGCTTTTTCAACAGCACCTCCTCCTGTGATATAGCCTGTAAAAGCTCCTTTTTGAATAATATTATAATTGACCTGAACCGGAATTCCCACGTAATGAATATTCTGTTCACTGCTGATAAAATCCGACTGGCTTCCGGAGGTAAGTTCAGCGGAAAGCCTAGTATAATTAACACCGGTCCCGATGCTCCATTTTTTTCCTAAATTTTTATAGACAGAAGCACCAAAAGTAAGCGGTGTTTTATGCTTAATTGTTGCATCAACTTTTTTATCCTGATTAGCCAGAAGAATGGACATCAGCGGATCTTCACCGGATCCCAGACTCCACATTTCAGGAAGAGAAGGTGTGGTTCCGGTGAGTGAGGCATAACCCGGGAACTGATCGGTAGAATTTGAAGACGCATTTCCTGTTCCCAAACCCAGCATCCAGTTTCTTTTTGCTTTGTTGAATGCCAGCTTTTTCGATTCAGATTCTTCCTTCTTTTTTCTTTCTCCTTTTGTCATGAGACTATTCGCATCTGTATCTTCAATAACAGGGTTTTCCAAAACACCTCCTGAATTTTCTTTCTGGGCTAATCTATTTTCAGAAAAAGCATCGTTTGGCAGAACGTTTTCTGATTCATAATGTTCTTTAGCACTAGGGAAAGAATGGATTAATGATAAAGGATTTTTAAAATATTCTTTTGATAAGCCCCTCTCAAACGGTCTGTCAGAGCTGAAACCGAGCTTATCAAAATCATTCTCTTCCATCAAATTATCATCTTTCGGATTACTTATAGATTTCTCCCGAAAATCATTTTTTGTAGTAAACTCCTTTTTAAATTCGGGTTTGTTTTTATTTCCAATAAAATCAAATAGCCCGCCCAGAATCAAGAATAGAGTAACGGCCGCAGCAACACCGACAATACGGTACAGTAACGGCCGGTTAAATTCAATAACAGCCTTCTGCGCTTTGAGATCATTCGGAACGGAACCGGGAATGCCTTTGTTCTCGTCCTCCACAAATAATTCTTCCCTGATATTTTTCCACAATCCATCAGGAACATCTTCTGTGTGATCTTCCATTTTCCTGCGCAGATCATTTAACCATTCATTACTCATATTGCGCTGTTTTAGACATTTTATATTCTTTTATTTTCCGGGCAAGCATTAATTTGGCCCTGTGCAACTGCGATGCGGAAGAGTTTTCTGCAATCCCCAGTATTTCTGCTATTTCTTTATGGCTTTTTTCCTCAAAAACAAAAAGGTTGAAAACCGTTCTATAGCCGTCAGGAAGCGCACGGATCATTTCCATAATTTCCTGCTGTGAAATTTCGTCCAGATCAGGTTCTTCTTCCATTTCAATATCCGGAATATCCGTTTCGTCATTTATTATTTTAAAATCTGAATTTTGCTTAATATGCTGTAAAGATTCATTGACTGCAATTCTGGTCATCCAGGCTTTCAGAGAACCATTTCCTCTGTATTCAAAAGAGTGTATAGAACGAAACATTTTAATAAAACTGTTTTGCAAAACATCATTTACCTGGTCCCTATCAATGATATATCTCGAACAGACATAGGTAAGACTGCCTGAATAGGCTTCGAAAAGCTCTTTCCAGGCCGCTTCTTCTTTCTGCGAAAGGCGGCTTACCAAAATCTGTTCATTATTTTCTTTCATTGACTTTTCCCGGGATCGTCATTCATTTAACATAATGCAAAGATAGGCAGCCTCAAACTGAAGCCAGCCTATCTGCAAAAACTACTATTTAATTCTTTATACTGATCGGAACTTCATATTTTATGACCTGATAAGGAGTGATATCTGTTCCTCCAACCGTTATTTTTTCTGCTTCCCATCCAAATCTCAGGGAAGTATCATATCCTACATAAAATCCTTTCTGCTTGGATATCATTTTCACGGAAACATTTTTTGTTACCCCTTCAACAGGAATCTGGAAAGCCATAACCTGAGGTTCCAAAGCAAGTTCTACAACATTTTGCCCGGTATTCAGTTTGGATTTAAATTTTATTTTATATTCCATTTTTCCTAAGTGTGCTAACACTGTGTCCGCTTTTGCAGCATCTGTTATGATGGTTTTTACAATTTCCCTCACCGGAAAATCTTTGAAAGTGATCAGGCTGTCTTTCGCACTGAAATCAATAATTTTTTCATTGCTTTTTACTCCCTGGGATGTTATCAGCCGGGCTTTGTAATTACCGTTGACATCATTCACTTTTACCGGAACAGGCACATATTCATCATCCATACAGGACATTAATGACATTCCTGTTACGGCAATTGCAGCAAGCATTAAGAAACGAAGTACTTTTTTTATCTTCATTATTTTAAAAGTTTAGCATTAAACATTATCATTGAGTACTCATTCTATAAATTCCGGTTTTGGGTAAATCCTGCACGGGAATCACAAAAAAAATTATTTAAAAAATTTAACCTTCTGATTCTTAGCCACAAAATTTTATTTGCAATATGATATAAGTTTCATTATTTTAATACTTTTGTTAAGAACAGCTTAAAAGGCGAAACAGATTAATAAATCAATACATCATGACCGTAAAACCTGAAATTTCTTGGGAAGATTTTGAAAAAATTGACATCAGATGCGGAACCATCATATCAGCCAATGACTTTGAGAAAGCCAGAAATCCTTCCTATCAGCTGGAAATAGACTTTGGAGCTCTGGGAATTAAAAAATCATCTGCACAGATTACGTCATTATACAGTAAAGAAGAATTGATTGGCCTTCAGGTTCTCGCCGTAGTTAATTTTCCTAAAAAACAGATTGCCAATTTCTTCAGCGAATGCCTGGTTTTAGGGGTTTATGGTGAAGATAAAAAAGAGGTCACTTTACTAACTCCTTCCCTGCCCGTGAAAAACGGAATGCAGATAGGATAAAATAAAAAACAAATGATACAGCACATTCCTTTAGAAAGAATTTTATTTATTGATATTGAAACAGTTCCGGGCTCCGGATCGTGGGAGGAGCTTCCTGAATCCGAACAGATGCTTTGGGATAAAAAAACGAAATTCCAGAGAAAAGATGAAATTTCCGCACAGGATTTTTATTCTGAAAAAGCAGGTATTATGGCTGAATTCGGAAAAATTATCTGTATTACGATCGGGATGCTTGAAAAGAATGATACTTTAAAAATTAAAAGTTTTGCCGGGCATGACGAAAAAAAGATATTACAGGAATTCGGAGAAATATTTAATAGTCAGCGGCTTCGGGAAGTAATACTCTGTGCCCATAACGGTAAAGAGTTTGATTTCCCGTGGATTGCCAGAAGGTTTCTGATTAACGGAATGATGCCTCCGATACCGTTTCAGATGTTTGGAAAAAAACCTTGGGAAATCCCTCATCTCGATACCATGGAGCTCTGGAAATTCGGGGACTACAAGAGTTTTGTTTCCCTGGAATTACTGGCTCATGTTTTTAATGTTCCCACTCCGAAAGATGATATCGACGGCTCAATGGTTTCATCAATCTACTACATAGAGAAAGACTTGCAAAGAATAGTAGACTATTGTGAAAAAGATGTCTTAACTTTGGCAAATATTTTCAGGCGCATGCGTCAGGAAGATTTATTGAAAAGGTACATCAATTTAGATTAAAAAATGAAATTTACAGACGATCAGATTGCTGACATTGGTGAAGAGATCATCAACGTCTTAAAAACCGTATATGACCCTGAAATTCCGGTAGATATCTATGAATTAGGACTGGTTTACGATGTTCAGATTTCCGATGATGCGGATGTTAAGATCATCATGACCCTTACAACTCCCAATTGTCCGGTTGCAGAAACACTTCCTCAGGAAGTAAAAGATAAAGTAGCAGAAGTGGAAAATGTAAAAAGTGTTGATCTGGAACTTACATTCGAACCAAGCTGGAATAAGGACATGATGAGCGAGGAAGCCAAATTTGAGCTGGGAATGCTTTAATTGCTTAAAATATTTTTAAATTTAATATTATTTAAATAACAGCTGTTTCATTTTTGAGACAGCTTTTTTTATTTCCGTTTTTTCCCCATACACATTTCGTAAAAGCACTAATACGCAGAATATCAAACTCCTATAACTTTGGCTTCAGAAATCAAGAGTATGAAAGCCAATACAATCATCGTATCATTTAACAACGGAAGTGTTCCTCCGCAGTATGCATACCGATACCAGATTACGTTTTCCGAAGAGAACGGAATTGCAGAACTGAAAATATTCAAAGGACATGATCCCGATGAAAAAATGATTGTATCTGAACAAAAGAAATTTGATACGGAAATTTTTCTTCAGCTTCTTTATTTAGTAAATAATCTAGAGAATTCTCCAAAAAACCCGGCCATGGTGGGAGGAAGCGAAAGAATAATTGAAGTCAATTCAAAAAAGATTACAATCGCCCCCGATGATGATCTCGGAGTTTCTTTATACAATCGATTTCTAAAACTGTACAGTACTGATTTTCAAAACCAAATTAATATTAACCTTAATTTTTAAAACCAATTATCATGGACCAAGCACCTAAAGAAATGTTTGTAGGAGTGATTAACCCTTACGCATTAACCGAAGCCATTACAGGAAGAAAATTCGACTGGAAAGACGCAAAATCGTATCAGATCCTTGAAGAGACCCTGGAAACCAACTATTCAGAACTTTTTGATATCAAATTTAATTCACCTTTGTATGCCGGATTGGAACTTACTAAAGACAACACCGTACGTGCTCTAAAATCTGAGGAAGTTAAAGTAAGAGCCACCGATAAACTGGAATCTGTAAACCTTTCAAACATTAAAACCCTGAATGATCTTTCCACAACAGGAATAAAAGATCTGAAAAGCATTTCCGTAAAAAATGCAAGACTGGACAAAGGCGATGTAAAAATGGTACTGAATATCCCGAAACTCAACAGTACGATCAACAACAGGCTGATTACGCCTTCCATAAAAAACATTATTTACGGACAGGTAATTGCAAACGGATGGACGCCTGCAGGAACATCCTGGAGCGACAGAGGAAATTTCTTCAATGATGTTACGGAATACAATGACCCGATCCAGGGAGCAATAGGCAACTGCTATTTCATTGCGGCAATTTCTGCGATCGCATGGGCTGCTCCTTACACTATTGAGCACAAAGTAAGAGCCACCGGAACCGGAGAAACTGACCGCACCAATGCCATTCAGTTCTTTACAAAAGGCGGAGGAAAAGATGCCGCAACGAGGCTCGTGGAAGTAACTGATAATACCATCATTAACGCGTCCAACAATCCGGTATACTGCAGAAGCAATGATGCAGGAGAAATTTGGCCTGCCGTTTATGAAAAAGCATTTGCAAAATGGATTACGAATGCAAATGATGATAAACCGGATATTTCCCAAACCGCCTATGGAGATCCCGCAAAAGCTGTTGCACAGCTTACCAATAAAACACCCTATTATTATTACACCTCATCAAGAACAGGACTTGATCTTTTCGGAATTGTGAGAGAAAATTCAATGAGCTATAAAACCTTTAATCCCATGGTTGCATGGACATACGGATCTGGGAAAGATTATACAGGCTCGAATATTGTAGGAAACCACGCCTACACTGTTTTGGGATGGTCTACATTCAATAACAAAAATTATATTATCCTGAGAAATCCTTGGGGCGTTACCGAACCAAACGGTTTAAATTCTTATCAGGGGCTGATCAGCTTTTTTGACGGCAGTTTCTGGAGACCCATCAACATGATTGGAAACGATGGTGTTTTCGCATTGGAAATCAACTCTTTTCAATATTACTTTGCCGCCTTGGGAGTTGCAAAATAAAACTGATGCTTTTAATTAACCAACTTAAGCTTTCACAGATCTATCTGTGAAAGTTTTTTTTATATTTCTTTTGCTATTTTCTTTCCTTCCCTTCTGCTCCACTCGCTCCAGGAACCTACGTATAGAGACGGAATTTCAAAACCGGCATGATGCAAAGCTAAAATCGTATGACAAGCCGTCACCCCGGAACCGCAGTGAATGATTCGATTTTCAGGTTTACCCTCCAATAATTTTAAATACTTTTCCTTTAAAATTTCAGGAGCAAGAAAATTGCCGTTTTCATCAAGATTTTCAGAGAACGGAATATTGATGGCTCCCGGAATATGTCCGGCCACAAGATCTATCGGCTCAGATTCTCCTCTGTAACGATATGCATCACGAACATCTATCACTGCTGAATTACCGTTTATCAGTTCATTTTCAACCTCTTCCAGAGTTGACATTGAAAGAAGCCAATTTTCTTTTTTGATAACTTCAGCTTTTTCAAAAGTTTCTTCACCGGAACAAAACTCAACATTTTGTTTTTCAGCATTTTGAAAACCACCATCCAAAACCTGAACATTTTCAAACCCGAAAGCTTTCAGCATCCACCAAGCTCTTGCGGCAGCATTAGCACCATTTTTATCATCATAAATAATGATATGGGACTTTTCTGAAATCCCCAGTTCGGAAAGCGTTTCTGCAAATTTTTCAATACCAGGAAGCGGATGTCTTCCTCCAAATGCGGCATTTTCACCAATTTCTGCAAGATCCTTATCCAGATCAATAAATCTTGCTCCCTTGAGATGTTTTTCAAGGTAATTATGATATACATCTTTTCCTACTCGTGCATCAAGAATGACAAGATTTTCTGTCGGAATATTTTTTAATTCGGATGGGGAGATTATGGGTGACATTTTATTAATTTATTTTAAAATTAAGTTTAGGCTAAAGCCAATTGGTTCTGAATAGTAAAGCGGGCTAAAGCCCGCCCCTATTGATGTTTTTATTTTTTTATGCCTCTTGCAGATTTTAAAGAAAAAAATAAGTGAATTTTACTCTGCTTGATCTTTTAGATCTGCGAGATATATTTTCAAATTAATTTCAAAAATGGAAAATATCCTTCGCCTTATTATAGGCACTTTCAAAATTCAGAAGGTTCAGTTTATGCTCTGCTTTTTCTACACTCATAAAGTTGATTACCTGTTCAGTCGGCATATTTCCCACCAGATCATCTTTTGCCATCGGACAGCCGCCGATTCCTTTAATGGCACTGTCGAACCTTCTGCAACCCTGATCGTATGCTGCCTTTAATTTAGAATAAGAATCTTCATACCGGTTATGAAAATGTCCTCCGAAATTAATTTCGGGATATTTTGCAGGAATTTTACCGAATAAAAGAGAAATAGTTTCCGGTGTTGCAACTCCCGTAGTATCAGATAGTAAAATATCTTTAACTCCTATCTCCGAAAAACGCTGCGCCCAGAAATCTACATCTTCCCATTTCCACATTTCCCCGTAAGGATTTCCAAAAGCCATTGAAAAATAGACATTCAGCTGGCGGTTTTCACTTTTTGCCAGTTCCAGCATTTTAATGATTTCATTGAAAGCCTCTTCCTGGTTTTTATTGGTATTTCTGTGCTGAAAAGTTTCAGAAATAGAAAACGGAAATCCGATAATATCTACCGATTGGTGTTTAAGGGCTTTTTCTGCGCCCCGGTAATTCCCGATAATGGCAGAAACTTTCGTATTGGATCTGGATTTATCAACATTTTCGGCAACTTCAGCAGAGTCTGCCATCTGCGGAATTGCTTTTGGAGAAACGAAGCTCAGGCAATCCAACACATCAAAACCAACATCCATCAGGGAGTTGATATAATCTATTTTTTTATCTGTGGGGATGAATTCTCCCCAACCCTGCATTGCATCGCGCGGACATTCAGTAAGGAACATTTTATACTTTTAGATTTTCTCAAATATAATAAAACTAAACTATTTAGTTTCTTTACAAACAAATCTACCATTATTTTGATTCTCAAACATTTATATATCATTTATAATTTCGATGGTGCATATCCGCTTACAATTAAGCCATTCTGAGACTCAAATTCGTTAACTTTGCCGACAAATTTATACTAATAATGAGCGCAATAGAATTCAACCCTTTATGGAAAGAAAAGTTACTGAACCGTTTTCTTACTTATGTAAAAATATATTCAACCAGCGATGCTGAAAGTGAGACTACCCCTTCTACAGAAAGACAGTGGGATATCGCCAACTATATTGCTGAAGAACTGAAAACAATTGGTCTTGAAGAGGTATCTATCGATGAAAATGGTTATATCATGGGTTATGTTCCTTCAAATCTTGAAAATAATAATCAGCCCACTATAGGATTTATTTCGCATTATGACACTTCTCCGGATTTCAGCGGAGAAAATGTAAAGCCTCAGGTTTGGGAAAATTACGACGGAAGTGATCTTGTTTTAAATCAGACAACAGGATTTACCTTATCCCCTTCAAAATTTGAAAGCTTGAAAAAATATGTTGGTCAGACCCTGATCACAACGGACGGAAATACATTATTGGGAGCAGATGATAAAGCCGGCTGTGCGGAAATTGTAACCGCTGCGGAATATCTGATTGCGCATCCTGAAATCAAGCATGGAAGAATTGCGGTAGGATTTACGCCTGATGAAGAAATTGGAAGAGGAGCGCACAAATTTGATGTGGCGAAATTCGGGGCAGAATTTGCTTATACGATGGATGGCGGAGAAGTTGGCGAACTGGAATATGAAAATTTCAATGCAGCAGGAGCGGTGATAAAGATCCACGGTTTGAGCGTTCACCCTGGATATGCTTATGGTAAAATGGTGAATGCTGCTTTACTGGCTGCCGAATTTGCTCAAATGCTTCCAGCGAACGAAACGCCTGCAACCACAAAAGGATTTGACGGCTTTTATCATTTAATGGATCTGAATGCTGATATTTCTGAAGCTAAATTACAATACATCATCCGTGATCACGATGCCGACAAATTTGAGGCAAGAAAGAAAGTCATGGAAGAAAAAGTAGCTGAATTTAATCAGAAGCACGGCGAAGGTACTGCCGAAATTGAGATTAAAGAGCAATACAGAAACATGAAGCAGCAGTTTGAAGGTAAAATGTACATTATCGACCGTGCAGCTGCCGCCATGAAAGAAGCGGGAATTGAACCGAAAATCAAAGCCATCCGAGGTGGAACAGACGGTGCACAGCTATCTTACATGGGACTTCCTTGTCCGAATATTTTCGCAGGTGGAATCAATTTCCACGGACCGTATGAATATGTAGCTCTGGAAAGCATGCAAAAAGCAATGGAAGTAATCCTGAATATTGTGAAAGCGTAAAATATAAGAATATTTTAACCAGAATCAACTTTGTCAAAGTTCGAACTTTGACAAAGTTTTTTAAGTATTATAAATTTCCTTTACCAAATCTGGTTTCAGGATCTTTTACAACATATTCTAAAAATCTCTTTTCACAGGCTCCAAACTCCAGAAAGTTCAGCCTACCTTGTCTTAGAGTCATGTGATTGGGGCCACTTATCTCATCTAACTCAAATCCACCACCATCTTCCCAAAAGCAAACAGGACAGATTTCATAATGCCCTCTTTCTTCAAGCGTATAATATCCGCAACAATAACATTGAACATTCATATTAGTAATTTCTTTTTTCATGAATTAAAATTAAATAAAATTTAATCGTTTTGCTGATTTCCTAAAAAAGCATCCCAACCCTGCGCCGTCAAAGCAACCAGTTGGCTTGATCCTCTTGCGACCATAAAATTTCCATCTTCTTTTTCAACGGCATGCCCGATTATCGTAAAATCCGGGTGATTTTTAATCTTATCAAAATCATTTGGTGAAATCGTGAATAATAATTCATAATCTTCTCCTCCGCTTAATGCAGTTACCACAGGATTTAGATTAAATTCATCTGCCGTGGAAATCGTTAGGCTGTCCATCGGAATTTTCTCTTCGTACAATCTGAATCCCACTCCGGATTGATCCGAAAGATGAAGTACTTCCGAAGCCAGTCCGTCCGAAATATCGATCATCGAAGTCGGTTTAATATCCAGCTGTTCCAAAATGCCTTTTACATCGGTTCTCGCTTCCGGTTTCAGCTGTCTTTCAAGAATATAATCGTAGCCTTCCATTTCAGGCTGCATATTAGGATCAGCAAGGAAAACAGCATGTTCTCTTTCAAGGATCTGAAGTCCCATATAAGCACCTCCCAAATCACCGGTTACCACCAGTAGATCATTTGGTTTGGCCCCACTTCTTTTCACAATATTTTCTTCATTCTCCATTCCGACTGCTGTGATGCTCATGACAAGACCGGCATTGGAACTCGTTGTATCTCCGCCAATTAAGTCAATTTTGTATCTTGCGCAGGCTGCCTGAATTCCGGCATAAACTTCTTCCAGCGCTTCTACCGGAAAACGGTTGGAAACCCCAAGCGAAACAAGAATCTGAGTCGGCGTGGCATTCATCGCTGCAATATCACTCAGGTTTACTACAACTGCTTTATAGCCCAGATGTTTCAACGGAACGTATCCCAAATTAAAATGTACTCCTTCAGCCAGCACATCTGTTGTAAGAACTACTTTTTTATTTTCAGGATTAATGACTGCAGCATCATCTCCTACTCCAAGTTCAGAAGAACTGTTAGATAAAGAAAATTGCTCCGTCAAATGCTTTATCAGACCAAACTCTCCTAATTTGGAGATGGGGGTCAATTCCTGTGATTTATCTTCAAACATATTTTTAATATAAGTAATGAATAATTAGTAATGAGTAATTTTAAACTTGAAACTCAAAACCTTAAACCGTAAATTCTGACGGATCAATATTATGCGGATGGAAAGGGAACTTTTTAAAATCTTCTTTCGAGAGCACCACTGTTTCGGGAGTTTTATATTTGTTCATCGCTTCCACTACATCATCCGGCGGAGTGGTCATTTTTCTGAGCATCATATCGATCCAGACTCCTGTAGCCTCGGAAGTGGCACAATGCACACCGTCCGGCGTATAAAACTTATGAAGAAATCTGTAGATGGAAGAATCTTCTGAACATCCGTCGATTTCCACGCTTACAATTACCGTCTGATCGGCATAAATTTCTTTAAAAAACGAATACCGCTCATGCAGAATCACCGGCCCGATGCCCCATCTGCTCAATTGGGTTACACCCATTTTCTCTTTCGTCATGAATGCCATTCTCGCCTGTGCGCAATATTGCACATAAGATGAATTGGCTAAATGTTTGTTAGCATCAAGATCGCTCCAGCGTACTTCAAATTTATGGTAAAATATCATTTAAACTTTATTTTAAATATGAATTTAATTTTATCACAAAAGCCTTTTTACAGGTACATTAAATTTTAAATTCCTGTATGCGTATATTAGATATGGAAAGGAAAATCAAGATTTTCAAATTATTTTGCACTTATCCATTATCAAAAGACAACTTAAACTTTCGTGACTTTTGCAGTTAATAATTTTCACTTTCAAAAATGAAAAAATTACATTCTTCAAAATTACTCAAATAAGATGGTTTATAAAAATTGTAGTTTTGCAAAAATAATCCTGAGCATAGGATTACAAAGAATATGAAACACATCATCATTATCGGCGGTGGTGCTGCAGGATTTTTCTGCGCTGCCAACCTTGACGCAACGAAGTATAAGATCACTATTCTCGAACAGAATTCAGATGTTCTCCAAAAGGTAAAAATTTCCGGAGGAGGCCGCTGCAATGTCACCCATGCCTGTTTTGATCCCAGAGAGCTGGTTCAGTTTTATCCGCGCGGAAATAAAGAACTCCTCAGCGTTTTTACCCGTTTTCAGCCGGGAGATACGATGGAATGGTTTGAAAACCGAAAAATTTCGTTAAAGATTGAAGGCGACAATCGTGTTTTCCCGGAAAGCAATTCTTCGCAAACGATCATTAATGCGATGCTGGAAGAAATCCGTAACAAAAATGTTGAAGTTAAGACCAAATGCTCGGTTAAACAAATTGAAAAACAGGAAGGGAAATATCTTATACAAACGAGTCTGGGTGATTTTGAGGCTGATTATATTATTTATTCCACAGGAAGCTCTCCAAAGTCTTTAAAAATAATTGAAAGTTTAGGACACAACATTATTGATCTGGTTCCTTCCCTTTTTACGTTTAACATAAAGGATAATTTGCTTAAAGATCTGGCAGGAACAAGCTTTGAAATGGCAGAAACCTCCATCCCGAAATTAAAAACGGAAGAAAGCGGACCATTGCTGATCACCCATTGGGGGCTTTCAGGACCGGCAATTCTTAAAATTTCTGCATGGGAGGCAGTGAATCTTGCAAAAATGAAATACAATTTTGAAGTTGAAGTTAATTTTATTTCAAAATCACTTGATAGTGCAGAGGAAATATTTCAGCAATTCAAACAATCCAATCCTAAAAAGACGATCGGACAATCTAAAATTTTTGATATAACGAATCGTTTCTGGCAAAGAATTCTGGAAGTATCAAACATTGATCTTAATAAACAGGTGGCCAATATTTCAAAAAAAGAAATGGACAGAATTATTGAAAATCTCTGTAAAAAGAAATTTCAGGTTACCGGGAAATCAACATTTAAAGATGAATTTGTAACGGCTGGAGGTGTTGATTTAAAAGAGATTAACTTTAAAAATATGTCTTCCAAAATTTTACCTAATTTTTATATTGCCGGAGAGGTTCTGAATATTGATGCCGTAACCGGAGGTTTTAATTTTCAGGCATGCTGGAGTGAAGCCTGGCTGATTGCGCAGGATTTGAATAATTTTAATAATCTATAAAACATATCTTATGAAAAAATTTATTTTACTGTTTTTTTCATTTTTCTTTGGCTATGCTTTGGCACAGAACAAAAAGAAGGTAGATGAATGGACTTCAATGGTGCAATCCTTAAATGTAGAAAATAAACGAAACTGGAAATTCCGCGCCTCCGCAAAAATAAGAAAAGAAGGAAATAAAGATTCTCAATGCGCTATTTGGGCAAGAGTTGATAAAGTAGACAATAGTGCCGGATTCTTTGAAAATCAAGCCTATTCCGACATCAATGTTACTTCCGAATGGAAAAAATTCACAATCGAAGGTACCATTGATGCCGATGCAAAAACTTTAAATATCGGAGCCTTTGCAAAAGGTAACGGAGATTTTTATTTTGATGATTTTCAGCTTGAAATAAGCAATGGGAAAAATAAATGGATATCAATTCCTTTAAAAAATAATGGTTTCGAGGAAGACATTACCTCCGATAATGCCTGGACTGAAGGAATTGGCAGAAATAAGATCATAAATGTGAAAAACTTCACAATTACAACTTCAGACAATAACCCTTTTACTGGAAAAAAATCTTTGTTAATAAAAGGGGAAAATCTTATCGGAAGTATGCCGCACGGAAAATTTGCCGATGTAAATGGCATCAAAATGTATTATGAAACTTACGGAGAAGGAGAGCCTCTTTTAATGCTTCATGGAAATGGCCAATCCATAAGCGCCTTCATGAATCAGGTAGATGATTTTTCAAAAAAATATAAAGTAATCATTGTTGATTGTAGAGAAAGAGGAAAATCTACGTATGATAAAACAAAAGAATTAACTTTTGATATTCAGGTTGAAGATCTGAAGCAGTTTTTGGATCAGCAAAATATTAAAAAAGTAAAAATCCTGGGCTGGAGCGATGGGGGTATTCTTGCTATACTAATGGCTTTAAAATATCCGGATTTAATAGATAAAATTGCCTGCTCAGGGGCTAATATATTTCCGGAGGGATTAAAAGATGAGGAACTGAAAGACCTGAAAGACACTTTAGCTCAGCTTATTAAAGAAAATAAAGATCATAAAAACGACGTGTATATCGATTTATATAATCTGGATCTGAAATATCCTAATCTGAAATATGAGGATTTAAAAGCCATCCAGTGTCCATCTCTGATTATGGCTGGTGACAAAGATGTTATAAAAACAGAACATACTGTAAAAATTGCAGAATCGATCCCAAAAGGACAATTGTCAATTATTCCAAATTCATCGCATTCTGTTGTTGTTGAAAAGCCGGATCTTTTCAATGCTATCGTTATGGATTTTTTCGAAGGAAAATAAATGCTTTTACTCAAAAAAAATATTCCTAATTTCTTAAAAATCCTATTGATACTGGGATTCGGGTATTTCTTTTGGCTGATGCTGAAAATTACGCTGGAATATATTCCCGTGAAAGCCGATACAAGTTTTTTGATGATTAAACAAACGGAAGTTTCCGAAAGACCTGAATATTTATATTTCTTCTATACCCATGTGTACACCAGTATTTTTGTATTGCTTAGCGGGTTTTTAGCAATTTTCAGAAAAGATTTCGGAATAAAAAGCTTCCATAAAAATGTCGGAAAAACATACATTTTCCTAATTCTCGTTTTGGCTGCACCATCCGGAATTTATATGGGAATATTTGCCAATGGCGGAATCTACTCTAAAATTTCATTTGTTATTTTGGGCTGTTTATGGTGGTTTTCAACTTCAAAAGCGTATCAATTAGCCCGGCAGAAAAATTTTAAAGAACACCAACAATGGATGTGGCGGAGCTTTGCCCTTACACTTTCTGCAGTTACACTAAGAATGTGGAAAGTAATTGTAGTATATTTATTTCATCCGAATCCGATGGATGTATATCAGATTATTGCATGGCTGGGCTGGATTCCGAATATTTTATTCGTTGAATATTTAATTGTTAAAAAATATATTTAAATTCAACTACTAAAAACAACAATTGCATATGAAAAATTTAAAATTATTTTTGACTGCTTCCGTGATGATAAGCCTGATGGGATGTAAAAAAGAAGCAGAAACCACAAAGAATACCAAAGATAGCTTAACTGCAAAGAAAGACTCCGTCGTTGCCTCTGAAATTCATAAAGAATATTATGGAATTTACATGGGAGATTTTGCCGGAAAAGAAATCATTACTCCTGAAATCGGGGAAGATTACGAAGGTGATGTTTACAAAAGAATTGCTTTGAAAATCAACAGGATTACCAAGGACAGCGTGTACGGACAAAGCATTGTAGAGGGAAACCAGCGTCCTTTCCGCGGTGTTTTTAATGAAGCTGCAAAATCTTTCATCCTTGATGAACCGGGAAATGACAAGACCGACGGAAGATTCGAAGTGAAGCTCAGCAACGACAGCCTTACCGGAACGTGGAATGCATTTAATAAAAGCGCCGTAAAAGCGCCGTCGAAGAAGCTAAAGCTGATAAAAAAAGAGTTCGTTTACAATCCAAATTTTATGCTGAGCCCGGACAACGACCTCATCGACTGGGAAAACCCAAAAAGTTTTGTCGAAAAATATACCGATGAAGAAACAGGGAAAACGGAAACCTATACTGCTTCAAAAAACAGGATTGCTTCTGATGCCGTATTTAAGATCAACGCTTCCAAACAGAAATTATCGGAAAAAGACCTTAAAAACCTTCGTAAGCTGGATATGGAAATCATTAAAAATTCCGTATTTGCACGCCACGGTTATTCCTTCAAAAAAGCAACATACCGCAATTTCTTTGAACAGACCGACTGGTACATTCCGGTCTCTGATAACGTAGATAATGACCTGTCTTCTCTGGAAAAAGAAAATGTAGCCTTACTGAACCGTTTCATTAAATATGCGGAGGATAAATATGACAGTTTCGGGAGATAATCGTTTTATTTTTTAGGAACAAAAGGAAACAAAAGCAGGCATCCTGCGGCGTAGCATACGATATCAATCCAGGAAAATGAATTTCCAACAATAATATACATGATGCTTCCGGGCGGTAATCCTATTTTTTCGGCAATATGGAAATATTGCGCCCATTCTACCAGGCAGGAAAACAGGAATATTCCCAGAATCAGATTGTAATTGTTTTTAATGATAATGAATGATTTAACAAGCGTAAAAAGCAGCATGACCACCAATACATCACCCAGATAAGCTCTTACGAAGAATATATTATTGAATATTGTGGCGATTAAGACTTCGATGATAAAAATGAATAGGCTGATGAGGAAGTAGGTAAGATTAAATTTTAATTTGATCATCCGTATAATTATTTGCTGCAATAATATTGAATTTTTTAGGATTTAAGGGTTTTCGATCCTATTTTTTATTTGTTGAATATCATTATTGTGGTGGCTTTGTTTTGGTTTTGGCGCCGAAACCAAAACAAAGCCAGTAAAATTAATATTTTCTTATTCTGCCATACACCGTCTTCGGTGTTATTTTTGCTGTCCTAACACATCAAATATTACAGGACATGAAGAAGATTTTGTTAGTTTCAGCGCTATTGCTCAGCACTTTTTTATTTTCACAGTCGGAATACGCCTCCGTTTCACAGCTTCCGGATTATGAAATTTTAAAAAAGAAAATGAAGCTTGAAGATGTTGTTACCAAAGCAGATACCGCACCTGAATTTCCCGGAGGCATGGAAAATTTCAAAAGGCAGTTTGCAGAAAAAATGGATATTATCAATGTAAAATCCAAAAGCATTGATACAAGAGTGTATTTCATTGTTGAAAAAACAGGATATGTACGATCTGTAAACGCAACGGGAAGCGATAAGAAACATTCTGATGCCGCAGAAGCAGCCGTGAGAAGATTATTTATAAAATGGAAGCCCGCAACAGTGAATGGCGAACCGGTTCGGTATCTTTATACATTCCCCCTGACATTGAAGAAATCTTAAAACTAAATTTAAATATTTATATTTGGTGAAATTTAATCATGAAAAGACTTTTAATCTGTCTGTCTGTACTGTTTTACCAGGTATATTTTTCACAGGTGGCTTCCGGCGGTGAGCCTACAACATCTTTCTCTATTCCGGAAGAGATTGCAAAGAAATTTAATTATGAAAAGCGGAATAATGACAACAACTCCGTAATTGCTCCCGAATTTCCCGGTGGAATCCATGAATTCCGAAAAGAATTTGCCAATAATTTTGATACATCTGCTCTCGAAAAGATAAAAGGACAGGTTTCAACAATCGTTTACTTTTCCATAGAAACGGATGGAACAATTTCACAGATTTTAGCTCAGGGTGACAATGCTGATTTTAATGAAGAAGCAGAAAAGACCGTCAGGAGCCTTAAGAAATCCTGGGTTCCCGCGAAAAAAGATGATGTTCCCGTGCGGTATATTTTTCAGTTGCCAATAAAAATGCAGTTTGAATAATACGAAGAATTATATTAAATCTTTATCAAAACTTTACCCGTGAAAATAATACAAATTTTCTTTTTATTTTTCTGTATTTTCATTTCTGCCCAGGAAGAACCCCTGCCAACTGTTGAACTTAATGAACTTTTGATGGTTGAAAAAAATGACAGAGCAATAATTGATATAGAAAAAACTGCTGCTTTTCCACATGGAACAACCGCACTGAGAAATATGATTATTAACAACTTCAGAATGCGAAAAATCATCAGTAATGCAGAAGTAGAAACCTGTCAAATTAGTTTTATTATCGATAAAGACGGCTCGATGGTCGATGTAAAAGCTTCGGGAGCCAATGAAAGTTTTAACAGGGAAGCAGAAAGAGCCATTTTAAAAATTAAAGAAAAATGGATTCCCGGCGAATTAAATGGTGAAAAAGTCCGTTGCAGATTTCGTATTCCTTTAACCATCACTTTCGGTAAAAAATAAATTAGCTTATCCTCCAATCATTTTTTTGATGGCATTCAGCTTCATTAAAGCTTCTATCGGCGTTAAAGTATTGATATCGATCTTCGTAAGCTCCTCTCGAATATTTTCCAGAACAGGATCATCCAGCTGGAAAAAAGAAAGCTGCATATTTTCTTCCGTTACCCTTTTGATGCTTTCCGAAGAGCTGCCCTGAGTGCGGCTGGCTTCCAGTGTTTTCAGGATTTCATTGGCCCTGTTGACTACTTTTGCAGGCATTCCCGCCAGTTTAGCCACATGAATCCCGAAGCTGTGCTCGCTTCCCCCCGGAATCAGTTTTCTTAAAAATATGATATTGCCTTTATTTTCCTGAATAGAAACGTGGAAATTTTTCACACGTTCAAAATTCACCGTCATTTCATTCAGCTCATGATAATGCGTAGCAAACAACGTTTTTGCCTGCGTAGGATGCTGATGAAGGTATTCTGCAATCGCCCACGCAATGGAAACACCATCATACGTGGAAGTTCCACGCCCGATTTCATCCAAAAGAATCAGGCTGCGTTCCGAAATATTATTCAAAATATTAGCCGCCTCATTCATTTCTACCATAAAGGTTGATTCCCCTGCAGAAATATTATCTGTAGCGCCGACTCTGGTGAAAATTTTATCCAGAATCCCTATTTCAGCATATTTCGCCGGAACAAAACTTCCGATTTGCGCCATCAGGCAGACAATTGCAGTCTGACGGAGAATGGCCGATTTACCTGCCATATTCGGTCCCGTCACCATAATGATCTGTTGAGAATCTTTATCTAAATAAATATCATTCGGAATATATTTTTCTCCTAAAGGAAGTGCATTTTCGATAATCGGGTGCCGTGCTTCTTTTAAATCAATCGCAAAAGTCTCATTTAAAACAGGCTTTGTGTAACTTTCAGAAACAGCAAGCTCTGATAATCCAACCGCTACATCAAGCTGCGCGATAATATGTGAGTTTTCCTGAATCTGATCCATATAAATGATCGTGTCTCCGCACACTTTTCTGTACAGTTCATTTTCCAGAACCCCTATTTTTTCTTCTGCACCCAGAATCTGGCTTTCGTATTCTTTGAGTTCTTCGGTAATATACCTTTCTGCATTCACCAGCGTCTGCTTTCTGAGCCAGTCTGCCGGAACTTTATCTTTATGCGTATTTCTTACCTCAATATAATATCCGAAAACATTATTAAAATCAATCTTAAGACTGGAAATTCCGGTTCTTTCAATTTCACGCTGACACATTTCATCAAGGAAACCGCGGCCTTTCGACTGCAATCCTCTTAGTCTGTCCAGCTCTTCAGAGATTCCGTCTTTAATCACATTTCCTTTCGCCAGGTTCACGGGTAGTTCGTCATTCAGGTGATTCTGAAGGCATTTGATGAGTTCTTCCTGGTCATACAGCGGATCAAGCCACGCCAATACATCGGCATGAGGATGAAGCAAACCTTTAATCTTATGAATATTAATAAGGCTTTGACGAAGATATCCCAGTTCTTTTGGTGAAATTTTTTCCGCTGCCAGTTTTCCCATTAGCCGGTCCAGATCCGATATGGATTTCAAAAGCTGGGAAATTTCATATTTCAGATGATCATTTTCATTTAAAAAGTCAATTAAAGAAAGTCTTCTGTTGATTTCATTAACGGACTTCAGCGGTAAAATAATCCTTCTTCTCAAGAGCCTTCCACCCATCGGTGTAGAAGTTCTGTCGATAATATCGAGTAAAGATTTTCCCTGCGCATTGCTTGGATAAACAATTTCGAGATTCCTTAACGTAAAATTATCCATCATCAGAAAATCTTCCTGTGGAATAATCTGAATCTTGGTAATGTGAGATAATAAATTGTGGTGTGTATCTTCAACCAGATAAGCAAAAATAGCCCCTGCTGCGGTAATGGCCAGCTGCTGGTTTTCAATTCCGAATCCTTTTAACGAATTGGTTTTAAAATGATTGGTGAGTTTTTCATAGGCAAAATTATATTGATAAGCCCAGTCTTCCAGCTTAAAAGCACTCCTGTTCTTAAGCTGCTCCGGAATCTGAACACTTCTCTGATAAATAATTTCACTCGGATCAAAAGTATGAACAATATGAAGCAGCTTTTCAAGATTTCCTTCACTTACGAGAAATTCTCCGGTAGAAATATCCACCAGCGCAATCCCGAATTTTTCTTTTTCTTTATGCAGCGAAAGCAGAAAGTTATTCTTCTTTGAATTAAGTACCTGATCATTGAATGTGACCCCTGGTGTAACCAATTCCGTGACCCCTCTTTTTACAATTCCTTTTACCATTTTCGGGTCTTCCAGCTGATCACAGATGGCGACTCTCATCCCGGCTCTTACCAGTTTCGGAAGGTAAGAATCTACAGAATGATGCGGAAATCCCGCCAGTTCGATATGCCCTTCCCCATTGGCTCTTTTGGTGAGAACAATTCCTAAAATCTGAGATGTTTTAATAGCATCCTGACCAAACGTTTCATAAAAATCTCCCACCCTGAATAGTAAAAGCGCATCAGGGTATTTTGCCTTGATGGTGTTGTACTGTGTCATTAACGGAGTTTCTTTCTTCGCTGCCTTTGCCATTAAAATTCTGTCTTAAAATTGGTCGGTAAAAATAGGAAATAAAATATTAGCAGTAAAGTGTTTTGCAATTTCCCAAAGATCACACGGATCACACAAATTCTTGGATATATTCCCTTTTTGAAATTTCGTAGAAAGTCAATGGGAGGAAAATTAACTGTTATATTTTAGCCAAAGCTTCAGAACTTTTTTTATAAGCCCATTTCTGCTTGTAATTCACCCATTTCGCTTTGAAAAGTTTTCTCATAAGCTTATCAGTATATCTCATAATAAATACATGATACAGCATATTGGCAAAGACAGCCGGCTTGTTGGGCAATGCACGAAGCGACATGGAAAATCCAGGCTCGAGATACCTGTTGAAATGCCAGAAACCTCCGGGAATAAAAAGCGCATCGCCGTGTTCCATAAAAATTTCATAACCCCGTGCATGTTTCAATGCCGGAAACTTTTCATAATCAGGATTTTCGTAATCTAAATCATATACCGTGTGCACCGACATCGGAACTTTGTATAAAAAAGCCGATTGTTTTTGATCAAACAGCAGGATTCTTTTTCTTCCTTCAAAATGAATATGCAGAAAATCTCCCAAATCCACATCATAATGCATCAGTACATGAGCTTCACTGCCTCCAAAAAACAGCGTTGGAAGCCTTTTAAAAAACTTCATCCCCAAATCCGGATAGCTGAAGTTTTTAAGAAGCTCCGGAAGACGGTCGGTAATAATATAAAAGAAAATACGCAGATCGGAAGGTTTATTTCTGATCGTATCAATATAATCCTTCATTTTCATGTGGGTAACGGGAGCATCGGAACTTTTGGATGCATCCGCTGGCTTGTTATCATACAGCGGAACATCCTGCTCACCGGCCTTTTCGCGGATAAAATCAAAATTCCATTTATCAAAAGCTTCCCATCGGCTTGCAAAATTCTTGATGAGCAATGGTTTATGCTTTTTAAAATAGTTGTTCTGAAAATCTTCTTTGCTAATATCAGTGACAATATCTACGTTTCCGAGGAGCATTTGGTGTGGTGTTTTTAATTTCGAAATAAAAATACTGATTTTTTAAATTTCGTAAAAATTTTAACCGATATCAGACATCATTTTCATCAATTTTATTTCAGCAACCAAATTAAAAAGGAAATTATTCCTCCGAAAAACAAAATAGCGCATCCTTGAGGCAAGCTGTTTTTTCTTCTTTTTCTTCCAAAGGTGGTTACATAGTGTCCGCTAATCCATTTTCCGTCTCTTCTAAAATGTCCTTTTCGATAATGTCCCATAGTAATTTGTTTTTACAAAGAAAAAATGAATCACAAGATAAAATTTATGGTTTTCCGTAAAACAAAAGTAAAAGTGAAATTTTATATTTGTACCGCCAACCAATCGTATGAGAGTTTACAATACCAAACATTTCCTGAAAATTCTATTCAGTCTTCATAAAAGCGATACGCTGAAAATTCTTTTTCCGACCATGATCCTGATAGGACTCTATTCCTGGGGAATTCAATATCTTGAAATAGAATACCTTCACCTTTCTTCCAAATCGCCCATCAGCAATGTGAGCATGATCCATTCCCTTTTGGGTTTTGTGCTTTCTTTGTTGCTCGTTTTCAGGACAAATACAGCTTACGACAGATGGTGGGAAGGAAGAAAACTCTGGGGAAAACTGGTAAATGATTCAAGGAATTTTGCCATTAAGATCAACACGATTCTTGCCGACGACAGGAAAAATACCGAACAGATTGCACGGTATCTGAAATTTTTTCCGCACTTTTTGGCTAAGCATCTTTCAAAAGAATCTACAAGACTTGCGCTGGACGAAGATTATTCCGAAATTGAAGAATATATCAAACATCACGGTCCCAGTGAAATCGTGATCCTGCTGACATACAAACTCCATCAGCTTAAAAAAGAAGGCAAAATAAACGATGTGGAAATGCTCTATCTCGACACACAGCTGTCTGGTTTTCTGGATGTCTGTGGCGGCTGTGAACGTATTAAAAATACCCCGATTCCCTATTCTTACTCCTCTTTCGTTAAAAAATTTATCATTTTATATGTTCTGGCTTTGCCGGTAGCCTACGTTATTTCAATTGGTCTGTTTATGATTCCGCTTACGGTTTTTGTCTATTATGTTTTAATGAGCCTTGAGATGATTGCCGAAGAAATTGAAGACCCGTTCAATAATGACGAAAATGATATTCCGATGGAGACGATCGCGCAGAATATTGAAAGAAGCGTTCATCAGATCATGTATTCTGGAAATAACAAATCTGGAAGCATTTAAAAATCGTACATATTTATAAACTATTAATAAAAATACATTGGTACAAAAATTAAAACTGGAAGAGCTGAACAGAATTGATGTGGAAACCTTTAAGACGGTTGAAAAGATTCCGTTAATTGTTGTTCTGGACAATATCAGAAGTATGCATAATGTAGGGGCTACTTTCAGGACAGCAGACGCTTTTCTGATTCAAAAGATCATCCTCTGCGGAATTACTCCTCAACCGCCGCACCGTGAAATTCACAAAGCAGCACTGGGAGCAACAGAAAGTGTTGACTGGAAATATGAAAATGATATAATCAGCGTTATTAATGAGTTAAAATCAGAAGGATTTGAAGTAATCGGCATTGAGCAGACAACAGACAGTAAAATGATTACGGATTTTACCATTGATTCGTCTAAAAAATACGCAGTAATCCTGGGAAATGAGGTGGAAGGAATCAGTGATGAAGCATTGCCTTATATTGATTCATTTATTGAAATTCCGCAGCTGGGAACCAAGCATTCACTCAACGTGAGTGTTTGTGGCGGAATTATAATGTGGGAGTTTGCAAAAGCCCTGAAATGAAAAAACTGCATATGTCTAAAAGACAGTGCAGTTTGAAATAAATCTAATAAAAAGTAAAAATGAAAGGCGACAAAGATACCCAATTTTTTGTCACAAACAAATTTTAAAATCATTTTTTTATTTTTTAGAGAAAAAAAGTTTGATTTTCGGAAAAAGTTTCGTTTAATTTTTTATAAATTAGCACAATGTTTATCAAGGAATATATCTCAAAAGACTATCCGTGTTTTAGCCTTTCTGACTCCATAGAATCAGCAAGAGATACGCTGGAAGCGTTTGGATATTCTCATATTTTCATCAAGAAATCCCATCATTTCTACGGTGCCCTTGCAGAAGATTTTCTTTATGAAGAAGAAGGTACCCTGAAAGACCTCGAACACCAGATCGAGCGCTTCGCCATTCTTGAAGACAACAATATTATGGATAGCATCAGGCTTTTTTACACCTTCAATGCCAACATTATTCCGGTTATTAACAAGAATGAGAAATACCTTGGATACATAAGCTGTGAAGACATCTTTCAGGATCTGTCGAAATATCCCCTGTTTTCGGAATCAGGAGCCATTCTCACGGTTGAGACGTCTGCAAGAAAGTATTCGATGACGGAAATTGCCAATATTGTGGAAAGCAACAACTCCAAATTTTACGGAGCATTTATCAGCCACATGTCCGAGGATGTAATTCAGATAACCATTAAAATCAGCAATGAAAATCTGGGCTCCATTGATGAAACATTCGACCGGTATGATTACCGGATTGTGCAAAAGTATTATTCTGATGAAAAATCAGATCTGTTACAAGACAGGTTCGGGTTTTTCCAAAAATTTATAGAAATATAAAAACCAATGAAGGCAGCCATATATTCCCAGAAAAAAGATTTAGATACCTTTTTATATTTAAGTAAATTCATCTCAGAGCTTGAAAACAGAGGCGTAAAGTCTGTTTTGTACGATGAAATGGCGGAAGCACTTCAGTTCTCCAAAATTTTCGAAACCTTCAATTGCAAACAGGATCTTCTGGATAAAGAAGTAGATCTTTTTTTTACTTTTGGCGGGGATGGAACCATCGTTAATTCATTAACCTTTATTGAAGATCTGGAAATTCCCATTGTGGGAGTAAATACCGGAAGATTGGGATTTCTGGCCAGCTTTACCAAAGAAGAAGCCTTCAATGCATTGGATTCCATTTTAAAAGGCGATGTTAAAACCAGCCGCCGATCTGTAATCGAAGTGGTATCCCCGGAAATAGAAGACTTTTTCCCGTATGCTCTCAACGATGTGACGATTTCCAGAAAAGAAACCACTTCCATGATTACGGTAGATTCTTACATTAATAATGAGTTTCTCAACGTATTTTGGGGGGACGGCGTTATTGTCTCCACACCTACCGGTTCTACCGCATATTCTTTAAGCAGCGGCGGGCCGATCATTTCTCCGAATAACGAAAACTTTGTCATCACCCCCATCGCACCTCATAATCTCAATGTGAGACCATTGGTGGTGAATGATAAGGTAGAAATTAAATTCAAAGTGGAAAGCCGTGTACCACAGTATTCGCTTTCATTAGACTCCCGTCTGATACATATCGAAACGGATAAGGAAATCATCATTAAAAAAGCCGATTTCCAGATCCTTCTTGTTCAGCCGAATAATCTCAGCTTCTACGAAACCATCCGTCAGAAGCTGCTTTGGGGACGAGATAAAAGAAATTAAGAATTAAGCAAAAATGATTACCTTTACAGGAATTTTACAAACCCTAATAATTTATATATTAAAAAGTAAAACATGAGTAGAATTTTCCCGGCAGGAGTTGCCACAGGTCAATTAGTTACTGATATTTTTCAGCATGCTAAAGAAAATAAATTTGCATTACCGGCAGTAAACGTAATTGGTTCAAGCAACGTAAACGCGGTTATGGAAACTGCAGCGAAACTAAACTCACCTGTTATTATTCAGTTCTCCAATGGAGGTGCTGCTTACAATGCAGGAAAAGGATTAAGCAATGATGGGCAGAAAGCAGCCATTTTGGGAGCGATCGCCGGAGCAAAACATATTCATACCCTTGCAGAAGCTTACGGAGCAACTGTAATTCTTCATACTGACCACTGTGCAAAAAAATTATTGCCTTGGATCGATGGATTGATGGATGCCAACGAAGAATTTTACAAGCAAACGGGGAAATCACTTTATTCTTCTCATATGCTGGATCTTTCTGAGGAGTCTTTAGAAGAAAACCTTGAAATTTCCGCTCAATATTTCGAAAGAATGGCGAAAATGCAGATGACGCTTGAGGTGGAAATCGGTGTTACAGGAGGTGAAGAAGATGGTGTTGACAATTCTGACGTTGACAATTCAAAATTATATACGCAGCCTGAAGATGTAGCATATACGTATGAAAAATTAAAAGCTATTTCAGAAAACTTTACAATCGCTGCAGCTTTCGGAAATGTTCACGGGGTGTACAAGCCAGGAAACGTAGTCCTTACTCCGAAAATTCTGGATAACTCCCAGAAGTATGTTCAGGAAAAATTCGGAACTGCTGAAAAACCAATCAATTTCGTATTCCACGGAGGTTCAGGATCTACTTTGGAAGAAATCAGAGAAGCAATTGACTATGGAGTAATTAAAATGAATATTGATACAGATCTGCAGTTTGCCTACACAGAAGGTATCAGAGATTACATGGTTAATAATATTGATTACCTTAGAGCCCAGATCGGAAATCCTGAAGGAGAAGAAAAACCGAACAAGAAATTCTACGATCCTAGAGTTTGGGTAAGAAAAGGTGAAGAAACATTCTCGAAGAGACTGGTTCAGGCATTTGAAGATTTAAATAACGTTAATACGCTTAAATAAATTATTATAAATGATAAAAGATGAATGATAATCCGTTGTTCATCTTTTATCATTTATCACACATCAATTATATTTAGAATATGGCATTCGAGTGGTTTAAGAGAAAAGCACAAAATATTACGACCTCAACTGATCAGAAAAAAGACGTCCCTAAAGGTCTTTGGCATCAGACACCGTCAGGAAAAATTGTAGAACACGACGAACTGAGAAGAAACAATTATGTTTCTCCTGAAGATGGATTTCATGTAAGAATAGGAAGTGCGGAATTCTTTGACATCCTTTTTGACGAAGGTAAATTCACAGAACTGGACGCTAATGTTGAAAGCATTGATATTCTGAATTTTAAAGATACAAAACCATACGCAGACCGACTGAAAGAAGTAAAAGCTAAAACGAAGCTTACCGATTCTATCAGAAATGCTGTAGGAACCGTAAAAGGAACTGAAATGGTAGTTTCCTGTATGGATTTTGCTTTCATCGGAGGTTCTTTAGGTTCTGTAATGGGAGAAAAAATCAGAAGAGCCGTAGACTATTGTATCCAGAAAAAACTTCCGTATATGATCATCTGCCAGTCCGGTGGAGCGAGAATGCAGGAAGCAACGTACTCTCTGATGCAGCTGGCGAAAGTTCAGGCAAAGCTGGCTCAGCTTTCGGAAGCAGGGCTTCTGTATATTGCTTATCTTTGTGACCCTACTTTTGGAGGAATCACTGCGTCTTTCGCAATGACAGCTGATATCATCATGGCTGAACCAGGCGCACTGATCGGTTTTGCAGGGCCAAGAGTCATCCGTGAAACTATCGGAAGAGACTTACCGGAAGGATTCCAGACTTCGGAATTCCTTCAGGAAAAAGGATTTGTTGATTTTATCGTGAAAAGAACGGAAATTAAGGATACCGTTTCTAAAACCGTAAATCTTTTAACTGTAAAAGCTTAATTGCAATAAAATACAGCAATCTCTCTCTGAACAGGAGAGAGATTTTTTATTGATGAGAACGTTCAGCATATTTTTCAATACAATCCGGAGCATGAGCCTTAAAAAAATCATGCGCCTTTTATCACTTGCTCTTTCTCACCCTCTTTTTTCTTTATTAAGCTTCCATGCTACGTTACAGGCTTACTCTATTGCACAGAAAAAATTTCCCGATACGGCATCTACCAACGGTATCGGAAATGCATTCAGACATGCATTCTGGTGCTGTCTTATCATGATGTACTGCTGTAAGATTTCTTCACCCGAAAAAGCCCTTGCATTCTGTAAACGCATGACCGATCTTCACGAAGAACTGTTTCCCAATAAACCGTTGGAAACCAAAATGGATCTTCATAACAACAAATTCGGAATGGATTATTTCATGGAGCTGCTTTCAGGGATTCACCGCCAGTTTTTTGAAAAAAGCTTTTTCATAGACGGCCTTGAAAAGAAAATGAAAGAAGCCAAAGTCCTAAAGAATCTGAATGATGATTTTGATGGGTTTTTGGTTTATCTGGATGAAAAATAAGTTCCACAGTTTATAATACCTCATTGTGATTTTTAAGCTTTGGCTAAAGCCAATCTGATGTTTTATCATTAAAACGGGCTGAAGCCCGCTCCTATGGACCTCTAAACATTGGGAATTCCCTTCCCTTGGAGAGGTGGCTAAATTTTCCCTGAAAATTCAGACGGGTGGTTACAAAAAGAAGCTGGATTATAAAATTTGTCCATTCACGCTAAGGAATTCACGATTGCCTTTTTTAGCCCAGATAGACGCGGTTACCCCACAGCAAGCCAGGCAAAAGCGGTGGCGCGAGGAGTATGAGCAGATAGCTGGAAATAGCTTCAAATAATTTTACGGAAAAATCTTTCGGGAGATCGCTTTGTCGCATTAGAACTTCTGCTTGTCATAAATAACTTAAAAACACGGCTTGCCTTTGTCATCTGAAGTTTTTTTGATAAGTTTAACCCATATTAATTTAATCAAATGGTTCTCAGCAGAATTTGGTCGGCTTTTATTATTGTGGCCATTGCCATTGCCAGCATAAAATACATTTCATCAGGCCATTACAAAACCATATTTAATGATATGGTGGTGGGCAAAGGTGGAGATACGGTACAGATTGCTACTCAGAAAATGAACACGCTTTCCCCAATTGTAAGAGACAGTCTTACTAAAAAACCGGATTTTGCTGACAGCAGGATTCATTATAAGACAGATTCTTTGCAGCAGGACGTAAAAGTCTACCGTATTCAGGAAGCAGACGGAGTGATCGGAACTTCTGAAACGGCCGTAAAGATCTGCCTTGGGCTGATTGGGATCATGACCTTGTTTATGGGATTTATGAGCATCGCTGAAAAGGCAGGCGGAATCAACCTTCTGAGTCGTTTGATACAGCCGTTTTTTTCAAGACTTTTCCCTGAAATTCCAAAAAATCATCCGGCTTTCGGGCATATGCTGATGAATTTCAGCGCCAATCTTCTGGGTCTTGATAACGCGGCAACGCCTTTCGGACTAAAAGCCATGGAAAGCTTACAAAGTTTAAATCCCAATAAAGATACCGCGAGCAATTCCCAAATTATGTTTTTGTGTCTCCACGCCGGTGGAATGACGCTGATTCCGGTTTCAATCATTGCGATACGGGCTTCTATGGGTTCAAAAACCCCGACGGATATTTTCCTTCCGTGTATGATTGCTACATTTGCTGCAACACTTGCTGCCATGATTGTAGTATCTCTCTATCAAAAAATCAATCTGTTACGACCTGTAGTCATTGCCTATCTTGGAGGAATTTCAGCCATTATAGCGTTATTGGTTTTGTATCTTGTACAGCTTAGTAAGGATCAGCTCGATGATTTCAGTAAAGTATTGAGCAATGGCTTAATTCTTTTTATCTTTCTTGCTATTGTTTTGGGTGCGGTGTATAAAAAAATCAATGTTTTTGATGCTTTTATCGAAGGCGCCAAAGAAGGTTTTACAACCTGTGTGAAAATTATCCCATATTTGGTGGGTATGCTGATCGCCATCTCTTTGTTGAGAACTTCAGGCGTTTTTGATGTCATTATTGATGGAATGAAGTGGGTAGCTTACCATGCGAATCTTGATGCGAGATTTGTTGACGGCCTTCCGACAGCATTGATCAAGCCGCTTTCAGGTTCCGGAGCGAGAGGAATGATGGTGGATACGATGGCAACTTTCGGAGCCGACAGCTTCCAGGGGAAACTGGCCGCAGTGCTTCAGGGAAGCTCAGATACGACGTTTTATGTGATTGCTGTATATTTCGGGGCCGTTGCAGTGAAAAATACGAGATACACGGTCATTGCAATGCTTTTGGCCGATCTGGTGGGAATTATTACTTCTATTGCGCTGGCATATTTATTTTTTGCTTAAAAAACTCAAGGTTCAATGTTTAAATTTAAACATTGAAGCATCATATGATAACCTTAAACACTAAACTTTAAACCACAACTATGATTACAGATAAAGAATTTACATTAAGATTAATACGTCAGCTGAGCCAGGCATTGGAAAAACTCATTCTGGATAAACCGGAAGAAAGTTTAATGCAGAAAGACCTGGATTTCGATTCTTTAATGAGAGATATTTTTAAGATGAGCTTCACAGAAATTTCTTTGAAAACAAAAGAGGAATTAATTGAAATCGTGAACGAAAGACAGGAAAGAGACCATAAAGATTATTATGAAATGCTGGGTAATCTCTTTTATTTTAAAGGAAAAACAGAAAGCAATAATGATTTTTTGGACAAAGCCAGAACGTTCTACGAGCTCTATCTTCAAACCAGCGGAATTTTTGCGCTTCCGGTGATCAACAGAATTTCAGAAATAAAAAAAGCACTTGGATAAAGTGCTTTTGTATGTTTAGAAAGTAATTTTGTACGTTCCTGTGGAAGAAACACTGGCTTTCTCTGCCTTTACATATTTCTTTACCCAAGAAATAGCATTTGAGGAGATACACGGATCAGATGTTCCGCCTGCTCTTCTTGCAGACACTACATTTCCTGCTTTATCAACGGTATAAGATATGGTAATTGTTCCGCTTGCCGTACAGCTGTTGGCCGGTTGGGCACCTCCTCTTCCCATTGTCCCCGGAATAAATCCTACCAGTTTTCTATCGATTCCTACTCTACTGTCACCGTTTCCGTCGCCCCCCAAAGGATCTCCTGCATTTCCGATGCCGTCTCCATCTCCCTGGCTTCCGGCTTTAGCCCCTCTTCCTCTGATGAGATTTCCGATGGCTGCGGTTCCTTTTCCGTCACCATTTCCAGTTTTTGAATTGGAGGTTGTTGCTCCCGATTTTTTGGTATTCTTGGTAGCACTGGTGCTTGCTGCAGATTTTTTAGTTTCCGCTTTGGATTCTTCTTTTTTCGGTACAGTTATTTTTGAATTATTTCCGGTAATGATTTTTTCTTTAGCCTCAGATTTTTGGGTTTCAGGCTGTGGCTCAGGTTTTAAAACGGTTTTGGTTTCCGGAACAGCGGCTTCTGCAGGATCGGTAACATTTTCCGTCTCTGCAGCCAGGCTTCCCGGCTGATCGGCAGGTTCTTCTGCACCGCTCCCATTTCGGTTGTCTCCGAAATTCACCAGCATGGTTGTTACAATTTCAGGCTGCTCATCCAGCTCTGGTTTCAGCTTATATAAAAAAACAAACAGCAGGATGGCAGACCAGATCAGGATAGAAAGCAATGCACTTTTTACCCGGTCTCTATTTTGTTCATTTTTGTCTATAATATGGCTTCTCATTTTAAAAAGATCATTTCCGAAAGTTTCGGAATTGTTATTTATCTTTAACTGTCGCAATGGCAATATTGAATTTGTATTTCTCAGCAATTTCCATTGCAAAGACAACATCTTTGTGCATAGTATTTTCATCAGCCCGGATCGTAAAAGATTTATTGGTCTGATTAGTCAGCTTATTCACGATCGTCTGTTCAAGCTGTGCTTTTTCTACAGGACTGTCGTCTACAAAATAAGACCCGTCCGGTTTGATGCTTACGGTTAAAGGATTTGGTATATTATCTTCAACAGCTCCCGTTTTAGGTAACTTTACATCAATGGCACTTTGATTGGCCGCGGATGATGTTACCATAAAGAAGATCAGCATCAACAGGATAACATCGGTCATCGCTGCGAGACTGAACTCAGGATTTGCTTTATTTCTTCTCTGAATTTTCATCTGTTTATTTTTACTAATTTTTAAAGATCAGACGGAACCTTACGGTTTCATATGAAGATTTATAAAGGTTTGTTGATAAGATCTAAAAATTCTCCGGACATGTTCTGTGCTTTCAATACAAACTTATCAATTCTTGTTAATAATAAATTGTAGAAAAAGTTCGCCGGAATTGCTACTGCAAGCCCCACCGCTGTTTGTCCCAACGCCGTGTAAATACCTTCTGATAAAGTTTTAGGTGAAAAAGACCCGCTTGCATGAGAAAGGTTAAAGAAAGCGATAATCATCCCGATTACCGTTCCCAAAAGTCCCAGCATCGGAGCAATACTTGGTACTACCGCCAAAAGATTAAGGTTTTTTTCCATATTGGCAACCTCAACCTGTGCCTGGGATTCCATCGCACTTACGATATCGGAAACCGGTCTTCCCAATCTTGAAATTCCTTTTTCCAGAATACGGCCTTCAGGAGAGTTTTGTCTTTTACAATAATCCAGGGCAGATTCCATTTTTCCTTCTTTGATAAAGTCTTCAATATTATCCATGAAGTTGGCATCCGTTTTAGAGGTAAGCCTTTTAATAAAGAAAAAACGTTCAAAGAACAGATATACGGAAAATACACCGAGCAGGAGTACGGTCACCATTACTATTTTGGCGAAGGCACCTCCGTGAAACATGATTTTCCAAAATGAAAATTCTAAATCTTCCGCCGCTACCGTAGGTGTAGCAACCTGTGCAAACAAAATCTGAGTAAGTTCCGTTATCAGCATTAATCTGTATTTTTATAAGAGTTGTAACGACAAATGTACTGGAATATTATGAAATGGTATCTTAAAAAATGCTTAAAACACATTAAAATTTGTTATTTTCAACAACAGTAAGTTTCTTTTCAAAAAAATCTGAAAAGAAAACTGTATAAAATTTCGGAGAAGAAGAGAACGTTAAATGTTAATCTTCGTCTACTTCAATATCATCCTGGCTAAATTCGCATTTCAGCCTGAAAGGAATCGGAGCATTGGAACCTGTGTAAAAATCATTAATGGTTCCTTTCCACACAACCTGCAGCTCGCCTTTTTCATTTTTATCAAACAGCAGCTCATTATCGTAGATAAAGGCTTCCTCATCATCAAAAAGATCTACTTCTGTAAAAGTATCTTCATCAGAATCATTAATCATAATTGTTTTCCCTTCTATTTCCGCAGATTCAATAGGGAAATCAAAAACTTCAAGTGAAAGCTGAGGAAAGTTGTACTGCAGAGAATCATCCTCCACATGATCCAGACCGTCATCCGTGATGATCTCAACCTCTAAAAAATGCTGCTGGTTGCTGTAAACCGCTTTACAATAAGTGTTTCTGATATTGTACTTTAGCGTTTCGTCCGGATGGTAAATTTTTAAAATCCCTTTCATTATTTCTTAAAAAAGAGCTGTAATAATATGATTGTTAAACGTTTTCAACAAAGATAAAAAATAGATTGAACGTGAAAAATTTTTTGAAAATTATTTTTTCAAAATCGGTTATTGATGAATAATTTGTGAATATACTATACAAACACCAAACAACAAGTGTTTCGATTAATCAATTACATCACAAATTAGAAATAAAGATGACAAAGCTTTTAAATTCAGAAGCAAGAAAAAATTAGCATTTTTAGATACACCGTAAACGATTCTAAAATTCATGTATATAATCTTTACCGCCGTTATACTTTAAATATTTACATTTGCTTTTATAAAGTATTCTGAAGAATGAAAAATATTGTATCAAAAAGTATTGTAGGTTTAAGCCTGGTGCTGAGTCTCGCTTCCTGCAAAAAATCTGATTCCCCTTTAACCAAAGTCACGCCCTCTAATCTTGATTCTATTGCTTCCAATTATTATGAGCAGTACCTGAAACTTTATCCGCTTGATGCCACTGCGCAGGGTGACTTACGATATAACGACCAGCTTCCCATTACCATTGATAAGGATTTTATTTCCGGGGAAGTGGCTTTTTATCGCTCTGTACAGAAACAACTTGAAAATGTAGACTATAAAAATCTTTCCGATGAAGATAAAGTGGTTTATGATGTATTGAACTTCACACTGAAAGATAAAATTCAGGCGTATGATTATCATCCGGAATATATTCCTTTTACACAATTCGGAGGACTGCCGCTGAACTTTCCGCTGTACGGCAGCGGAGAAGGAAGCCAGCCTTTTAAAACAGAAAAAGACTACAGCGACTGGCTTAAAAGAATGGAAAAGTTTCCGGACTGGATGAGCGCTGCAACGGATAATTTCCGGGAAGGAATCAATAACAAAATGGTTTTGCCTAAAAAACTGGTCGTAAAAATGATTCCTCAAATGCGAGCCGAAGAAATTATAACGCCTGATTTGGAAAAAAATATTTTTTACGGACCGGTAAGAAGCTTTCCTAAAAATTTTACCAAAGAACAAAAAGAAAGATTTTCAAAACTGTATAAAGATGCCATTACACAAAAGATCATTCCGGCTTATACAAAAATGGGTGATTTTTTAGAAAAAGAATATTTACCAAAAGCAAGAGATACAGACGGTTATAACAGCCTTCCTAACGGAAAAGAAATTTATCAGTATTACGCAAAAAGCTGGACTACAACAGATAAAACCCCCGAAGAAATTAACAAAACAGGGCTTCAGCAGGTGGCCATGCTTCGTGCCGAAATGGAAAAAGTAAAACAGCAGGTGGGCTTTAGCGGAACGCTTGAAGAATTCATCAGCTATGTAAAAACAGACCCAAAAGCGATGCCGTACAAAACATCAAAAGAAGTGCTGGCTGCTTTTAATGGAATTTTAATGAAAATCACGCCTAAACTGAAAACGATGTTTTCTGTAACTCCAAAGACGAAGTTTGAGATCAGGCAGACGGAAAAATTCAGGGAAGCCAGTGCGAGTGCGGAATATATCCAGGGAACTCCGGATGGAAAAAGACCAGGAATTTTCTATGTCCCGCTTCCGGATCCGGCCAAATTCAATGTGACTTCAGGAATGGAATCTCTGTTTTTGCATGAGGCGATACCAGGACATCATTACCAGGTTTCTTTACAGCAGGAAAACACCAAGCTTCCGAAATTCATGAGATTCGGGTGGTTCGGTGCGTATGGTGAAGGATGGGCGCATTACTGTGAAACGTTAGGCCCGGAATTCGGATTGTATACGGATCCTTATCAGAAAATGGGCTATCTGAGTGATCAAATGCTGAGAGCTGTAAGGCTTGTGGTTGATACAGGCCTTCATACCGGAAGAATGACAAGAGAAGAAGCTATCAAATATTTTCTGAGCAATATTTCTTATGATGAAGCCGGCGCAACGGCTGAAGTAGAACGATACATGGCAATGCCCGGACAGGCTTTAGGTTATAAAATTGGTTCTTTGAGAATTCGTGAGTTAAGGGAAAAATATCAGAAAGAACTGGGCAGCAAATTCAGCCTGGCCAAGTTTCATGATGAAATTCTGAATCAGGGCTGTCTTCCCTTGGATGTCCTGAACCGAAAGATGGAATTGTGGGCGAAAAAGCAGAAATAATTAATTTTTTAGCACAAAAGAACAAAAGATTTAGATAAAATTCCTGAGAAAATTAATAGAAATTTAAAGAAAACATAAGCTTTTGAAAACTTTTATTTGACTTTAATTAAATATTTAAAATTCTTTATCTCTTTTGCGGTAAATCAAGCTTAATAAAAATACAAATAAATGTTTACTGTAGAACAAATTGAACATGCGCACAGCAAAGTAAAGTCGGGTGCCGATTTTCCGAATTACATCAAAGAAATAAAAGAATTCGGTGTCCGGTCTTTCGAAACCTGGGTGAAAGACAGTCATACGGAATATTTTGGCGAGAATAGCTATACCACAAAATCCCGGCCTCAATATGATGAACTAACCATTGAAAACAAAGTTGATAAAGAATTATTTATCAACCGATTAAAAAGTCATCAGCGTGGTGAAACAGATTATATGAAATTTTGCGAAGACTGTGCCCGGACAGGAATTGAGAAGTGGATTGTGGATCTTAATGAATTTACCTGCATCTATTACGATAAAGCAGGTAATACAATTCTTACGGAACAAATTCCTCATTAAAAACTAAAATTGATTCCCCGGTTACTAAGTTTTTCCAAGGATATTTCAGAACAAAAATCAAATAAAATGATACAAAGTCTACAATCCCTTTTCACTAGAGATTTAAATAAATTAAAAAGAGAAATCGAATCTTATCAAAACGAAGAAAACATCTGGAAAACCGATAATAATATTTCTAATTCAGCCGGGAACCTTAGTCTCCATCTGGTAGGAAACCTTAATCATTATATTGGAGCTACACTTGGAAATTCCGGCTATATAAGAAACAGGGACCTTGAATTTTCATTAAAAAATATACCAAGGACGGAATTGATTCAGCAGATTGAAAAAACTATTGAAACTGTAGATCTTACGCTTGGAAATTTATCTGCGGAAGAACTTCAGAAAGCATATCCTTCCGAACCTTTGGGCTATACCATGACAACAGAGTATTTCCTGATTCACCTGTTCGGGCATTTAAGCTATCATCTTGGGCAGATAAATTATCATCGGAGACTGCTTGACGTATAGTTCTCTTTTTAACCACCCCGTCAAAAATTCTCTCGAATTTTTGCCACCCCTCCAAAGGAGGGGAATTTGTATGCTTCGTCATTTTTCAAATAACATTTTGGTAATAAAGTCCTTTTCTCCTTTTCCTCTTGCCGGAGAATATTCTCTTCCATAGAAAATAATCTGGAGGTGAAGCTTATTCCACACGCTTTCCGGCCATATGGCTTTTGCATCTTTTTCTGTTTCTACAACATTTTTTCCGGAGGTCAGTTTCCATTGCGTCATTAAACGATGAATATGGGTATCTACCGGAAAAGCAGGAAATCCGAAACCCTGGCTCATCACTACTGAAGCCGTTTTGTGACCTACTCCCGGAAGTGCTTCGAGTTCTTCATAAGTTTGCGGTACTACTCCATGATGTCTTTCCAAAAGCAGTTCTGCCATTCTTTTAAGATTCCTGGCCTTCGTATTGGATAACCCGATTCCTTTGATCAGTTCCTTAATTTCTTCCACCTCCAGCTTTGCCATTTTTTGGGGAGTTCCTGCAATCCTGAACAGTTCCGGGGTAACTTGGTTTACTTTTTTATCAGTAGTCTGTGCAGAAAGTGCTACAGCAACCATTAAAGTATAAGGATCGGTGTGGTCCAACGGAATCGGAACCTGAGGATATAATTTTTCCAATTCTATCTGAACGAGCTCGGCTCTTTGCTTTTTTGTCATTTAACAACTAAATTTGAACAAAATTAAATCATTATGTTGAAAGTTGGAGATAAATTACCACCATTTGAAGGACTTAATCAAAATGGAGAAACAATAAATTCGGAAAAATTAATCGGGAAGAAACTGGTTATTTTCTTTTATCCTCAAGCCAATACTCCAACTTGTACGGTGGAAGCTTGTAATTTAAGTGATAATTATTCAAAGCTTGAAAAAGCAGGCTTTCAATTGTTGGGAATAAGCGGTGATTCTGTAAAGAAACAGAAAAATTTTCACAGCAAGTTTGCTTTTCCTTATGATCTCATCGCTGATGAAAGTCATGAAATTCTTGAGAAATTCGGAGTTTGGCAGGAAAAAACAACCTTCGGAAAGACGTATATGGGAATTGTGAGAACCACTTTTATTTTTGATGAAAAAGGAATCTGTGAAAGAGTTATTGAAAAAGTAACATCAAAGACTGCTGCAGAGCAGATTCTGGAAGGATAAGTTTATGCTGAAAGCATCTAGTTCCATACTATTTTCTAATATACTTGGATGCTTTCAGCATGACAATTGTGATGGTTCAGGAGAAAGAACTATAAATTACTCTGTTTCGTAGTACATCAGTTCTTCGGGATCGTTTGGAATTTTTACAAAACGCTGAAACTTTAAACCTAACTTTTCAATCAATTTTTGAGAAGATATATTTTCTTTTGTCGTGATAGCAGACAATTTTTTTAAGCCAAAATCATTCATTCCGACAGATTTTATTTTTAACGCAGCTTCATAAGCATATCCTTTTCCTTCAAATTCTTCAAGGAGAGAAAAACCGATATCCACAACATCAAGACCATCTCTTTCAAATATTCCTACGCCACCGATCTTGTGATGTCCTTCCTTTGTAAGCATAAGATAATTTCCAAAGCCAAGCTTTTCAAATTGAGGAAGAAATCTTCTTTGAATATAATTCTCGGCGTCAGAAATCGTCTTTATGTAACGGTCTCCTATATATTGAATAAATTTAGGCCTGTTATACAGATCAAGAATAAATTCCGCATCCTCTAAATTCATAGGACGCAAAATCAGACGTTCTGTTTCGTAAAATTTATTTTCGTCTTGTAGGTTTTGATTTTTTAGGCTCATCTTTAGGTTCTTCTTTTTTCTCAAGTTTCAGTAACCTCGGATTATTGGTGCATTTTTTATTATAAAGCTCAATATAAGATCCGTTATCTTTTGCATTTATAATCTTTTCCCCGGATTTTGGAATCGTTAAAGTAAAATGTTTTTTCTGATACGGGCATTCTGTTGAAGTCAGCTTTCCCAGATCAAGGTAATAATTGGATTTGTCCTGATAATAATTGGCTGCCAGATCTCTGAACTCTTCGTCAATAATGTAGCCTTCAGCTGCCGCAAAAACTGCCGCATCATAGATATTATCTACCTTACCAACAAACTTTCTGAGTGCTGTGAGATCTGTGATATATTCGGGTTTACCTGTAGAGAAATCCACGATATAGTAAAATGCATCTTCATCCGCAATTCCTATATTGAATCCCGAAGATTGAGATTCGTACTCTTTTACCGTTGACTGCTTTACCATATTGTCTTTGCCGTAACTTTTATGAACGAGAATCCATGAATCCGTTTTTGTATTGGGAACGATGTTCTGCAAAACTGCCGAGACATTGGGAAACTGTTTTTTTTCCTGAGCAGATAAAGAGATTCCGGATACAATACAAATGAATGCAATGATTCTGTATGTAAGTTTTACCATAATTTAAGAACGTTAATCAACAGGAATTATTTTACATGAATTTATCTCCCTTTTTAAGGTTTTTCAAATCCAGCACATAATCTTTGATTAACTGATCATGTTCTTTAGGGCAGATGAGCAAAACTTTGTCTGTGTCTACAACGATATAATCTTTCAGAGAATCTACAATGACAGCTTTGTTACTGTTTTTTATATTGATGATATTCCCTTCCGAATTATAGGTTAAAATATGCTTTTGTTGAGTGGCATTACGGTTTTCATCTTTTTCTGTATTCTCAAATACGGAGGTCCATGTCCCAAGATCACTCCATCCGAGATCGGCAGGAATTACATAAACATTTTTTGCTTTTTCCAGAATACCGTTATCAATTGAAATTTTCTGTACTTTAGGATAAATCAGTTCAATACAGCTTTGCTCACCTTCAGCATTATATTCACATGCCATGAAGTGCTGGGCCATTTCAGGAAGATATTTTTCGAAAGCATGTTGAATACTTTTAACATTCCATATAAAAATTCCGGCATTCCAGAGAAAATCTCCACTTTCAAGAAAACTTTTTGCGATTTCGAGAATTGGTTTCTCCGTAAATGTTTTTACTTTGTAATAATCAGAATCTTGTTTATCTACAAACTGGATGTATCCGTATCCTGTATCCGGTCTTGTAGGAGTAATTCCGAGCGTAACGAGATAATCATTTTTGGCAGCGAGATCCAGAGCAACTTCCGCTTTCTGCAGAAAAGTTTCTTCTTTTAAAATAAGATGATCCGCCGGCAGAACAATCATGGTAGCTTCAGGATCAATTTCAGCAATTTTGTTGGCCATATAAAGATTGCATGGTGCCGTATTTTTCAGCAAAGGCTCTCCAACAATATTTTCCTGAGGAATTTCCGGCAGCTGCTGATGGGAAAGCTCCACATATTCCTTATTGGTGATCACAAATATATTTTCATCAGGAATAATCTTGCTGATCCTGTCATACGTCTGCTGGATCATTGTGCGTCCCACGCCTAAAATATCCTGAAACTGTTTCGGAAACTTCTGCGTACTTAATGGCCAGAATCTACTGCCGATTCCTCCCGCCATAATCACGCAATATCTATTTGATTTTGACATTATTAAGTGCATTTTTCTACCCTTGCCAAGGGTTTGAAAGAATACTTCCTTCCCGTAGCCAGGTTCTTACAAAGATAGTTTTTTTTAATAAGACCTTCCAATAAATACTTCTCATTTCGGTAAATAAAGAAATCGCCTTTTTGGAGATTTTCAATAAATACAAGCGCATCATCCTGTCTTTCAATATGGAAATACTTAACGAGGTCCGGGCTTGCCATAAAGTTCGCCTTGGGAGATTGGGAAAATTTTACAATGATCGGCCTAAGATTCTCATTATAAACATTAATACTCTGTAAGAGCATTTGTCTGAAGGTTTCTTTCCATTCATTACCATGCGGAGAAATTCTCCTGCCATATTTTTCGAAAGCAATAAGATGGGCAAGCTCATGAGTAAGCACAAAGAAAAAAAGCTCCGGAACCAGTGTGGAATTTATGGTAATCTCATGGGAATTGTCCTTAAGTTTACGGTAATCTCCCAGCTTGGAATTTCTGTTGCGTGTAACTTTTATATGAATATAATAATCTGCAAACCAGATTTTTAAATATTGTAATGTATTTTGGGGTAAATATTTTTCTAAAGATTGAATAGACATTTTACAAACTTAGTGGAATTCCTGCATAGAAATTCAACAATTTAAGGCTGAAAAGATAATTGTATTTAGCCTGAGCCACAGATCCCTGTGCATTGGCATAATTGTTTCTGGCAATATTGACATCGTAGATCGTAGATCTTCCTGCCGCATAGCTTTTATCCGCAAAATCAAGGGCCAGTTTCGTGCTTTTTTCGGCCTGAACTGCTGATAAATAAATTTCATAATTTGCATCCACGTCAAACTGAGCTTTTTGAACATTCTCACGAACAATCTGCTTTTGTTGCTGCAAGGTAGTCTTTGCAATACTTTCCTGAAGCTTTGACTGTTCTACCTGGAGCTTTGTAATTCCTTTGTTAAAAATCGGGATGTTTACCGAAACCCCGATATTCTGTCCGAAATTATCTTTATACTGATTGAAAAAAGTAGGCTCTACAACAGGATTTCCAAACAGATCGTAGCCTGTGACCCTTGTATTTAAAAGATTATTATAAAAACTTCCGATACCCGCGCTTGCCGTTACAGTAGGCCAAAAAGCGGTTCTGGTAACTTCAGTCTGTGCTTCTGCCGACCTGATCCTGCTTTCCGCAGCTTTCACCTGGGGCTGAGTTTCATACGCTGTTGTTAAAACCTCATCTACAGCTATTAGTTGCGGCGCCAGCTGATCCGGCACATTCACGTCTTCCACATCAAAATCTTTATAATCCTGAAGCTGCAGGAGCTGGGCCAATGCAAAAAGACTTCTTCCTACATTTATTTCAGCCGTTTTAAGATTCTGTTTTTCTCTTGCAAGTCCGGCTTCCGCCTCCGCCAGAACCGTTTGAGCTGTCGTTCCGACTTCCGTAGTAATTTTTGATCTGTCGTACTGCTTTTGTGCGTTTTCAACCGCAGCCTGGGAAATTTTAACGATTTCTTTATTCAGCAGAGTTGTGAGATATTGCTGTGCAATCTGTAATGAAATATCATTTTTGATGGTCTCAATGTCATATTGACTTGCTTCTACGTCAAATTCGGTTTTTCTGATGGTTTTTTCAAGCCTTCCGTTGTTATAGACAAGGATATCTGCTCCAAGATTGGCATTATTGCTGAACCTGTCATTCCGGATACTTCCCGTTCCCAAAGAAGCCTGCCCGAAGCTCACACTGTTTCCCACATTGGCAGACACCGAAGGAAGATAATTTTTTCTGGCAATTTTCAGGTTGAGATCCTGCATTTGTTTCGAATATTCATTTTGGATTACCTGAAGATTGTGTTTGGTTGCATAATCAACACATTCCCGCAAAGACCACTTTTTCTGGGCACTGACAGCCAGGCAAGATAATCCCAAAATAATAGTCAAAACTTTTTTCATAATTCCGATTTTTCCCTATTAGACGAGACAATTTATTTTTTGTTACATTAATTTAAAGAAATGCTTTGTTTTTCCCACATTTGTTTATAAATGGAATCTTTTGAAAGGAGTGCTTTGTGATCTCCTTGTTCTACAATTTTACCGTCTTTCATCACCAAAATTTCATCAGCACTGGCAACAGTACTTAACCTATGGGCAATAACAATCATTGTTTTTCCTTGATTTTTGAAATCATCCAATGTTTTTTGAATCATTTGCTCAGCTTCTGTATCTAACGAAGATGTCGCTTCATCTAAAATTAGTATTTCGGGATTTTTATACAATGCTCTTGCAATAGCAATTCTTTGTTTTTGTCCACCTGATAGCAATGCTCCATTTTCGCCTAAATAAGTTTGAAATCCATTTGGCAGTTTTTCCACAAATGCCAGAATCCCCAGATCTTTTGTTATGTTTAGAATTTTCTGTACATCTGGAAAATCTTCTCCCAAAGCAATATTTTCTATTACATTTCCTGAAAATAAATCGATCTGTTGAGGAACAACCGATATCAGGTTTCGTAGCGAATGGTTTGAAATATAATTAATATCATAATCCCCGATCATTACTTTTCCTTTTTTCAAGGGATATAAATTTTGAATAAGTGCAGCTAATGTTGATTTTCCGCTTCCGCTTTCTCCTACTATTGCAGTGGTCTTTCCTTTTTTTATAATACAGTTGAAGTCTTCAAAAACATCAGTTCTGCTTCCATAGCTGAAACTTACTTCCTTAAACTGAATGTCCTGTATATTTTCTTTTTTAATATCCACTTTATCGGTCGTTTCTTCGCGTTCTAAATCCATAATTTCAAATAAACGGTCTGCTGCAATTAATGCATTTTGAATTATTTTATTCATTCCTATCAATTGAGAAACGGGGTTCGTAAAATACCCGATTAATGCATAAAAAGACAAGAGTTCACCAGGAGTTATAGTTCTGTCAATCACGTAACCAGAACCCGCCCACAGCAAAACAATAGTAAATATTCTTGATAAAAACTCTGTAGAATCGCCAGAAAACAAACTGTTGAGGGCAGATTTGTAAATGGTTTTCAACAGTGTTGAAAATGAATTATCGGTTTTATTATTGGCAAAAGTTTCTATTCCGAATTGCTTAATAGTTTTTACAGATGTTATAGATTCTACCAAATGGGATTCCAACTCTGCGCTTTCTTCCATTAATCTACGCTCAACTTTTCTGTTAAGTCTATTGGTTAGCCAATAAACAAAAAAATAGAATGGAATAATTAATGCGTTTATTAGTGCGAGTTTCCAATAATAAGTAAACATCAGCGCAAAGGAGAAAATAACAATAAAAATATTCACAAATATTTGGATTGCTACATCGTTGATGAAAGACCTTATTTTTACGGCATCATTCACCCGGGATATTATTTCGCCAACTTTCATTGTATCGAAAAATCTTTGAGGAAGCTTCAGCAAATGTTTATAATATACTAAAATAAGATGCTTGTCAATTCTTTGACCTGTCTGCAAGACCAGAACTGATTTCATTACCCCGATAAATATCTGAAAAAACAAGATAATAATCATCCCGACTGACAGCAAATTGAGTAGCCTTCGGTTCCCGTCGATAAGAACATAATCGGTAATTTTTTCAATATAAATAGAAGTCGATAAACCCAAAATAGTGTAAATTACTGCACCAATTAAAGCTTGAATCAGAATGCTTTTATGAGGCTGCACCAGATTCCAAAATCTACTGTAAATACTTGCCTTTTCATCTTTTTGTTCAAAATATTCGTTGGGTTCAAGCAATATTAAAACGCCTGTCCAGATATTTGAGAATTCTTCAATAGTGTGTTCTTCGATTTTTCCAAAAGCAGGATCCATTATTTCAATCTTACTTTTGCTAACTTTATAAATAACTACATAATGATGATATTGCTCTTTAGTAATGATGTGGGCAATGGCAGGAAGTGGAATTTCAGGTAAGGCATCTGCGCCGCCTTTTACTCCTTTTGCATTGAAGCCCATTTTCTCCAATCCCTGTATCATTCCCAGTACATTTGTTCCCCGTGTATCAGTATGGCTGAATTGACGAATTTTTGCGATGGGCATTTTTAGCCCGTAATAAGCTGAAACCGATGCGAGACAGGCAGCTCCACAATCTTTAAGATCATGCTGTTTTATTAAGATGTCTTTCTTCATTATTTTAGTTTCGGATTAAACCAATCATCTGCTCTGTCAAATAACAACTGCCATAATGTTCTATCGACGAGATGAAACCGTGCAGTAAATGTCATTCCTTTTCCGATTTTGCCTCTGTAGCCATTTTTAAGCTGCAAATAATTTTTTTGCATTCTACAAATTACCCTAAAGTAAGTTTCCCCGGTTTGTTGGTTTACTGTAATGTTTTGATCAATTTCTTTCACTGCTCCATCCAAAAGACCCCATTGATTGTAATTGTATGTATCTATTTGAAATCCTACTTTTTGTCCTGTTTGAATGAATCCAATATCTTTTGGTGAGACCATACACTCGGCAATCAAAGATTCTTCCGGAGAGATTTCACCGATATTTTGCCCCTGCACAATGAAATTTCCTTTTTGTACGCCCGAAAAATTGACCAATCTGCCAGAAATGGGTGCCGTAACGATATAATTTTCCTGCTCCTGCCCAATACGTTGAATTTCTGAACCCAAAGAACGAAGCTGCCGTTCAACCTCTCTTTTTTGGGCTTGCCACTGTGCGATTTGCTGTTCTCTGATACCCGAAATTTGAGTTTTTAGCCCTTGGAGATTATAAAAAAACTTGTCATATTCTGCCTTTGGAACTACACCTTGTTTGTAGAGTGTTTCTGCCCTGTCGAAGTCTTTTTGTGCCAAAGCAAGCTGGGTCTGCACCTGTGCAATTTTCTCCTGCATAGCAGAAACCTCACGTTGGTATTGCCCGGTTTGCAAACCTCCAAATTGCTCCCCAGAAATTTTTTGCAAATCTAATAATTGCGCGGCGTAATCTGAACTCTGACTGCTTTGCAGGCTTTTTTGTGTATCAAGTTGCGCTGTCGCTACTTCCAAGAGTGTATCTCCTTTTTGTATGTATTGGTTGTTTCTTTCTAATCTGCTTTGTACCACCTTGCCCGAAACTACAGATGACACTTTGGTGTTTTCTTGAACAGATCTTACCAAACCTCTTGAAGAAGATGAAATGGGAACTTTGATATGCGGTAAGGATATAAAAATTGTTATCACCAAAGCAATAATACTGAGGTAAACAGATTTTGTCATAAGAAATTATTTTTAGACTACCCCAAAATTATATAGGGCTTTTAAAATTATATAGAATACAAAATATCATCATGTTGATTATTATTCCTTAGAATATAAAATCGCTTATAAATAATTTTTAACTAAAGAAATATAGGAAGAAGTATTCTTCTTCCTATATTATGTACTTAATATGGTAAAATTTTTTCAGTTTAATAAATAATACATTGCTTTCCCTAAAACTTTTCCGCACACAAAGACGAATAAGCAAACAATTAAATAAGCTAATATAATATCTATTTTTTTAGAAAATATCATAATTTTATTTAACGCTATTCATTTGTTTAGAATCTATAATAATATGTAATGCCATATAGCCGCTACTAATAAGATAGCTAAAATCATTATGGGAGCAAACAAATCGTCGTTTTTATTGTTCATGATGTATATTTAAAGTGTTCCATAGGTGGACCACTCTAAACAAAAGTATTAGCGTGGCATTGCTGAGGCTGAAAGAGCACATTGCGTTGTATACCACCTTACTACTCCTCCAACTGTATACATAACCCAATACCAACCAGATTCTCCCCCTGAGATTTCTCTCATTTGCCCTTCATTTAGATCAATGAGTTTTTTATTATTTAAAGTCATTATTTTTTTATTTAAATTGATTAATTAAAAACCTAACAATTGCAGGAGAATATTCCATTATTGAAACAGTTAAAATGAAAATAAGTATAAACATTATTACCTTTTTTTTATCAAAATATTTACTTTTTTGTAACATCTCCTCTTTTTTATTAGTTATTTTATATGTCTCGGTTTTACACCATGATAACCATCACTAAACCCTTCTCTAATGTCTCCAACATTTTCCCAAGCAGACCATGCTAATCCGATTAGAACAGCTTGCCACCAACCACCTTCGGTTTTTTTGATTTCCTGAGCATTAAGCTCAACTACTTTTAATTTTTTTAAATCCATGTTTTAAAAATTTTATGTTAATAAATTTTCTATTTCAAAAAACATTTGTGCACTTGTGTTTTTAGCAAAAATAATTGCCTCCTTAAAAAAAAACAATTTGAAGTTTACAAAAATATTATTCACCCATAAAAAGACTAAATTTTAACTTTCTTAAATTATTTTATTCTGAATATTATCTTGCTTAGTTAAAAAAATTTTAATTAAAATCTGTATTAAATTTCTCCGGTAAGTTTAATTTTGCATCATGACAACCGCACAATACCAGGAAGCCGTAGAATGGCTGTTCGTACAGGCTCCGAATTATCAGATTGATGGACAGAAGGCCTATAAACCCGGATTAGACAATATCAGGAAGCTATGTGATTTCTTCGGAAATCCTCAGGAAAAAATCAAGTGTGTTCACATCGGAGGAACCAACGGCAAAGGATCTACAAGCAATATGCTGGCTTCTGTCCTTCAGGAATCGGGTTATAAAATTGGTTTATATAATTCACCCCATCTTATTGATTTTACCGAACGTATTAAAGTAAATGGCAAGAATTGCGATAAAGAATTTGTCTATCAATTTATTCAAAAACTAAAAAATCTTCCGGAAAATATACAGCCTTCTTTTTTTGAGTTCACCACCATTATGGCTTTCGAATATTTTTATCAGCAGAAGGTTGATGTAGCCATCATTGAAGTGGGTTTAGGCGGAAGGCTTGATTCTACCAATATTATCCTGCCGCTGGTTTCGGCCATTACCAATGTTCAGCTTGATCATCAGAATATTTTAGGAGAGACTATCGAAGAAATTGCGGAAGAGAAAGCAGGAATTGTAAAACCACATATCCCGATCATTTTCGGAGATGAAAATGAAACGGTGAAAAACATCATCAAAAACAAGACTGATAAAGAAAACGCATCTTTTATTGATGCTACTTTGATAAAAACAGCTTTGAAATCCGACTTAAAGGGAAATTATCAGGAAAAAAATATCCGGGTTGTTTTAGCTTTAACAGAAGAATTACGCAAATTGAATTTCATTATTTCCGAAAAAAATATAGAAAACGGACTTTTGCATGTACACCGCAACACAGGCTTTATCGGCCGTTGGTTTGAGTTTTCCCAAAATCCTCTTACCGTTTGTGACACAGCCCATAATCAAGCCGGACTGGAATATGTTTTTGCCCAGCTAAACGCTATTAATAAACATAAGCATATTATTTTGGGATTTGTAAATGATAAAAAAATAGATGATGTCCTAAAAATTTTACCAGAAAATGCTGAGTTTTATTTTGCAAAGCCTTCTATCCAGAGAGGCAGATCTCCTCAGGAATATGAGGATTTACTGTTGGAAGCAAAAATTTCTTATAAAATTTTAGATTCGGTACAGGAAGCGTATCTCGTTGCAAAAGAGAATTGTAGAAATGAGGAAATGATTTTTATTGGTGGAAGCAATTTTGTTGTGGGAGAATTTTTAGAAAAAAATTTGGAGATTTCCGAATAAGTCGTATATTTGCACCACTCTAATCGAGGAAACAACGATAAAGAGGGTTCTTAGCTCAGTTGGTTCAGAGCATCTGGTTTACACCCAGAGGGTCGGGGGTTCGAATCCCTCAGGACCCACAGAAAAGGAAACGAAACCTTTCAAAAAAATTCGGGTTCTTAGCTCAGTTGGTTCAGAGCATCTGGTTTACACCCAGAGGGTCGGGGGTTCGAATCCCTCAGGACCCACAGAAATCTCTCTTTTT